>ERZ779924.617-NODE-617-length-15361-cov-2.51607_pt1 | contig 15361 bp, 9 predicted proteins | sample MGYA00511955_ERZ779924 | MGnify/ENA primary metagenome ERZ779924 (study PRJEB29588, sample SAMEA1969417) | human gut metagenome | biome: human gut; feature: human-associated habitat; material: faeces | place: Denmark | collected 2008/2010 ... | reverse complement strand
TTTGTACTTGGCTCGTTCCAGCGTCATCGTCTTCAAGCTATCTTTCAGCTCTACCTCGGGACGGAAAGCCACGGACTTGAAACGGATGGACTCCGCACGTATCTCGTGCGTGGATTGTACGGCCGGGCATTGCAACGTGACTTGCAAATACCCCAACCCATCGATATGTACACGTTTTCCTTCACGCAAATATTCCGCTGTCACCTCGCTTAAAGAGATAAGCACGGCGGCTACGTCTGCCGGCGTGACGGTACACCGTCCATGGATACGTTTGGCCAGATCATCCGTATCGATCGTGCCGGATGATACGATACGTGCGTGAAAACGAGGACGCTTCGTGCTGTCCTTCGATACCGGAGTCTTGTAAAAGTCATATTTTGCTGCCATATATCTAGTATGAGATTAAAAGGTTATTCATCGAAACATCGTATGCTATTAGTCATTTCACAAGGGTGATATGATCTTTTCACCTATGTGAAACGATCGTTTCATGATTGTGATACGTTCTTTTCACATAGGTGAAAAGATTATAAGCACTTAACAAAGGTACTACATCCATACCACTTAAACAATAGTTTTCCCTAGTATTTCGCACAGATTACTTTTATTTCAAATGACAATATAAACATTTGGAAAACCGCAAGTTAACAGCTTATATCCGCAAAATGAAACAGTAAAAACAACCTCTAAAACATAGCGTCATGAAAACTGTATTGGATTTTTTAGGCCAATTATGGCTTCGCTTCTTAAAACCGGACGGGTCGATCACCGTACCACACCCAAACGAAGGTAAAGCGAAACGATCGAGCAACAGCAACTCTATCCTTCAAAAGAGTCTGGAGACTTTCCTCCAAGAACGGATCGAATTCCACTTCAACTTGTTGAGCGAGGAGACTGAATATCGATACAAACAATTGGAAACGGATCGCTTCTATCCGGTGACGCAACGTGACCTAAATAGCATTTGCATGGAGGCAAGACGGACGGGGATCGATTGCAGGGATCGGGATGTGAATCGTTTCGTATATTCAAAAGAAGTAAAAGAGTATCATCCTTTCCGGCAATATATGGAGTGGTTACCCGAATGGGACGGGAAAGACCGGGTAAGCGATCTGGCACGACGGGTCTCCTCAGAACCGTTATGGGTGGAGGGGTTTCATCGCTGGATGCTCGCCTTGGCCTCGCAATGGATGGGTTCGGACCGAATGCACGCAAATAGCTTGGCTCCCATTTTAGTCAGCGAGCGTCAAGGATGTCAGAAGTCTACCTTTTGCAAGTCGCTGATGCCTTCTTCGCTAGTCCGCTATTACACGGATAGCGTAGACCTTAGCGGCTCGACGCAAATGGAGCAGAAGCTTGGATTGTTCGGACTCATCAACCTCGATGAGTTCGACCGGTTGTCCGACCGTAAAATGGCTTTACTGAAAAATTGGATGCAGATGGCCGGAATGAACGTACGCAAGGCACACGCCAAGCATTCCCCCCCTACCCCGCCTAGCCTCATTTATTGGCACTACGAACCAGAAGAACCTATTAAGCGACCCCACGGGAAGCCGCCGTTTCCTATGCGTGGAGGTGCAAAGCAAGATTAATTGCGAAGGTATCGAGCATGATCAAATCTACGCCCAGCTGAAAAACGAGTTACAAAAAGGAGAGCGCCATTGGTTCACCTCCGCAAAGGAGGAGGCGATCATGCGATCGAATGAGGCTTTCTATAAACGTCCGATCGAGGAAGATGTGTTCCACGCCTGCTTCCGGGCCGCATGTCCGGGAAACCTAAATGTAAATGCAGCCGTGAAACCTATGTCATCGAAATCATCCCTAGCACTTAAATCTTCTCTCCAGCTCCTCATCTGTCAGCATGGAGATAATCGTCTTTCCATCCGGGGTCAGGTTCGAGTCCGAACAAGAGAACAGGGAGGCGATCAGATGATCCATCTCTTCCAAGGATAAGGATTTGCCGGGACGGATAGCGGCGGCTTTGGCTAAAGACAAGGCGATGGCCTCGCAGATCTTCTCATGCACTGCGCATCCGGTCTCGATCGCCCGGTCCACGATATCCTTTACCAAATTTACCGGATCAAGGTTCTCTATACCGGCGGGCAGGCCATTGATCGCGTAATTGTCATTTCCCAGATTGCTCAGATCAAAGCCGACGAAGCACAAATCCTCCAATAAGGAAGGTAGTACAGCCGCCTCGGCAGCGGTAAACTCTACGATCTCCGGGAATAAGACTTGTTGGGATACACCTTGTTGCTGACGGATATTCGACAGGTATTGGTCAAACAAGATACGCACATGCGCACGATGCTGGTCAATAATCGCCAGACCCGATTTCAAGGATGTCACGATATATCGCCCTTTATATTGATAGCAAGGATTGCTTACCTCCGCAAACAGGTTTTCCGGGTTCGAAGCCTCGGCTGGCAATTCCTCGATCGGGGCATCCTCGAAACTCTCGGACTCCAGTTGGGCAGCCACTCGATCGTTCTCAAACCCTTGATATAATTTAGACCAATCGAATTCCGGTTTTTTATAGGAAGTAGTGTCAAACGGATTATAACTGGAATCCACTTGCACTTTCGGGGCCTTATAAGTACTAGGCTCACTTTTCTTGACCGGGTTGTAAACAGGAATATCGATCGCATCCTCCACGTCGAAATCAATCGTAGGGATAGCGCTCGATTTAGCCAACGCCTCCCGGGTAGCGGCCATCAAGATCTGCCAGATCGGTTGCTCGTTCTCAAACTTAATCTCCGTCTTTGTCGGATGGATATTGACATCGATCGAGGAGGGATCCAACGTGAAATAAACAAAATAATTCGGCATATCCCCGGCAGGAATCAATTGCTCATAGGCCTGCATGATCGCCTTATGGAAATAAGGATGCTTCATATAACGACCATTCACAAAAAAGAACTGCAATGCCCCTCGCTTCTTCGCCGAGTCCGGACGCCCCACGAAACCGGAAATAGTCACCATGGAACTTTGGGCATCCAGAGAGAGCAACTTCTGGTTTAAACTCTTACCATATATATTAATGATGCGCTGACGTAACCCCGACTCGGGCAGATTGAATATCTCCGCGTCATTATGATAAAGAGACATACCCACCTGCGGATTCACCAAGGCGATTCGCTCGAACTCATTGATGATATTCCGGAATTCCGTCTCATTCGACTTCAAGAATTTCCGGCGGGCGGGAACATTAAAGAAAAGATTCTTTACCGAGAAGATACTTCCCTCGTTACAAGCCTCCGGCTCGATACTCTCCAAATTGGAACCCGCGATGGATAGACAAGTGCCAAGCTCGGTCCCTCTAGCCCGGGTACGCAACTCTATATGGGCGACAGCGGCGATAGAGGCCAATGCCTCACCTCGGAAACCCATCGTATGCAAAGAGAATAAATCCTCGGCCGTAGAAATCTTAGAAGTAGCGTGCCGCTCAAAAGCCATGCGAGCATCCGTCTCGGACATACCTTTCCCGTCATCGATCACCTGTATCAATGTCTTACCCGCATCCTTAATGTTCACTTGGATATTGGAAGCGCCAGCGTCCACCGCATTCTCGACCAACTCTTTAACGACAGAGGCCGGACGTTGAATCACCTCTCCCGCCGCGATTTGATTGGCGATATGGTCCGGAAGTAAATGAATGATATCGCTCATTACCAGAACAAATACCAAAAGAAAGCAGCCAAGACCGCCAAGGCCACCGCCAGTTTCACATTCTTATACCTACGAGCCCGGGAATCCTCGCCTCGCCCCACGCTTTTCTTCAGATGCGAGGTACCTTCAATGAAAGTTCCCTTGATATGCGGCTTATATTCCTCCAACGGCTCCTCTACACCCATTTCACGTTTGACCTTGCTTATACGTTCCTCCAAGGCTTCCTTATGGGGGTCCCAATAAATAGGCTTATGATCAAATTGACGCGGCTTGCGCATGTTATAAAACGAGAAAAGTGCCATAGCTTTACCTATTAATTATGAATACGACGCTAATGTACGAATTTATTGCTTCTTTTCGGAGCATCTTGAGCTTTTCTTTTCACGACCTGATAAATATCATCCTTGTCTTTAGGACGGATATAATCAAACCAATAAAAGTCTTTCAAGTATTTCTGGTCGGGCTTCAAATCAGGAATAGGGGTCATCGTACCTGTTGGAGTCGGCCAGATCTTCAGTTTATCCAACTTATTGTCTTTTAGCCAGATCGTAAGGAAACCGCTCTTGGTCTCGTTCATGCCGACCATCGAACCGTCCTTCTCCAATGGGAAGAAAATCGATTCGGCGTTACCCGACACATCGATCTGATTCACGACCTGTCCCTCGAAATAAGCCTTCAAGTCATTTCCCTTTAATTGATTGAATGCGGTAGAATCGATTTGCTGTATCGCGAAAGCGAATTGCTTCACGTGAGCGAAATCGATCGAGCTATCATTCATAAATATCAAGATCGTATCCCCATAGATCTGATACTGTTCATTCCAAACGATAGGGTCCGTATACATATATAATATAGAGTCTCTTGTATTAAACTGCATCGAATCGCAAACACCTTGCATATCCGTCCGATAGAAACGGACGCCGTAATAAGCTTTTACTTCCCGGTAAAGGGAGTCCACCGTAGTCATCTTCAAGGTATCACCATGCAGAAACAATGTATCCCCTTGGCTGAATTCCAAGAAACGGGCGCTATCCGTAGCGAAAGCATACTCGGTCTTCTCATTGTAAAAGCCATATTGGCCTTCCAGCATGACATGCTGCGCCGTGTCTTGCAGACTCATATTACCGAACGCTTCCCCAAAACCCAGTTCCCGGTTGTAGGCGATAGAGTCGCCCGTCAAGATACGGTCGCCGGAAACCACCTGAGAACGATCCAATAGCAAAGAGGTATTATTCACGGTATCGTACCAACCTCTGGAAGAATAGATCGTGCCGCTATCCGAGACGATTATGGATGGTCCGAGGATCGTGGCGATCTTCGAGTCCGTATTATAATGCAAGGTATCGGAATACAACGTGAATTGCTCATTCTCCAGACGGACGCTATCATTGAAGATAGCCAATTTCGTACTAGGCGAATATTGCCCGTAAAAAGAAGAGAGCTGATTCAAAGAATCGACAATCAGACCTCCGTCGAAATAATATCCGATATCCGGGATTCGCTCATAGTTCAAGCTATCCGTAAACAAGGTAACCTGCCCATTCTCCATGCGGACATTCTCCCGCAAATAAGCGATCTGGGTATTTCCATCGTAAAACAGGTAATTTCCATACACGAACAAGGTATCCCCTTGTTCCATCCGGACATTACTAAACGCTTCCAAGGAATTGGTCTGCTCAAAGAAATATGCGCTATCGCAATACATATACGAACTATCATGGCGAAAACAAACATCACCATTCAGTACTTGAGCCTCGGCGTTCCTCTCCTTATCGAACGAAAGCGTATTCGCATGCTCCAAAAAGACCTTCGTCTTCTTGGGAGCGACACTATCTTTGGCGGCTACCACCGTGCTATCTTGCGTTTGCGCAAATACGCCAACCGATAAAGCACACGATAAGAGCGCTAGAAATAACCTGTTAATTAGTCTCATTCCTTAATCCAACCCGGATATTTGAAATCACAATTCCTCCAACCGTCACTAATACGCACGTAGGTTGATTTTTGTTTCTTCGTGATCCAGTCGTTCAATAATTCCTCACGTTTCTTAGCCTCTACGATCGCTTTCAAAGCTTGGAAGTCATCGGCCAAATTCGCCTTATGTCCTTCCGTCCGAGCTTTCAGCTTAACAATAGCTACTACCTCTTTCTGCTTGTTCGTCAACATGGTAAAAGGCTTGGAGATCTCTCCGACTTTCATGCCATATACCACCTTACCGATTTCCTGCGGAAGTTCTTGCATCTCGAACTTAGGGGTTCCCATATTGCTGCTCTCGTAATCTTGGTTTACCATCAAACCCTTATTATTACGTGTATCCTTGTCATAAGAGACGAATGTAGCGGCTTCCTCAAACGTGAACTTATTCGCCTGCAAATCATTGTACAATGAATCCAGACATCCGCCAACTCCTTATCGGAAACCTTCGGTTTCAATAAGATATGGCGGCAGTTGATACGGTCTCCACGCTTCTCGATCAATTGGATGATATGGTAACCATACTCCGTCTGTACGATCTGGGAGACACGTTTCGGGTCTTTCAAGTTGAACGCGACGTTCGCAAACTCCGGCAACAGCTGTGTCTTGCTCATGAAACCCAGCTCACCACCTCGAGACGCCGAACCCGGATCTTCCGAGTACAAACGAGCCAACGTAGAGAATTCCATCTTACCGGAATTAACCTGCTCCGTGAAATCACGTAAGCGGGCCTTGATAGCGTCTGTTTCCTCAAACGGAATCTTCGGTTCCAAGGTAACGATTTGCACCTCTACTGTCGTAGGGATGTTCGGCAGGCTATCCTGAGACAACTGGCTGAAATATTTACGCACCTCGGAAGGTGTCAGCTTGATCTCGCCGATCAATTGATGCTGCATCTGTTGCACTACCTGCTGCTCCCGCACCATCTCCTTACGCTCATCCTTGATCTGGGAAAATTTCTTACCGAAATATTCCTCCAATTTCTCGCGAGACCCGATTTGGTTCACAGCCATGTTCATCCATTGATCCACGCTCTGGATCACTTGGTTCTCGTTCACGGTAATACTATCGATCTTAGCTTGATTCAGATATAGTTTCTGTATCGCCATCTGCTCCGGGATCACGCAATACGGGTCGCCATCCAAACGGACCCCCTCGTTTTGATTATACAAACGTTGCGTCTCGATATCCGAACGTAAAATAGCGTCATCTCCTACCACCCACACAATTTCATCGATCACATTGTCTTGCGCCATTACAAGGCAAGAACAACAGGCAAGAAAGAATACACTTAAAATCTTTTTCATCATGTCTACCCATTTATAAAATTAGAGATCACGGCTCGGAATGGAATTCCACGTCACCGCTCCGGATCGCATCGTTATATAACTCGTCTTCAAATTTTTTCAAGAATTCAACTTTTCGTTGGTTGACCAGCATTTCCGTGACGTGCGGACTGGCATAATCATATGGCTCCACACTGCCGGAAGGTAAATATTCCTTGATATTCAACAGATAACAATAACTGCTATCCGCCACCTCAACATACTTATTCGCCTTCAGAAACGCATTCGGATTCGACACATGGATCGGTATATTATCCATTACCTCATCGAAATCAACCCATTTGTCGTAAAAGTACTCATAAATCGTGGCATTTTGCACACTATACTTCTCAATTTTTTCTAAAGAGGCCACATCTGTGGATTTGTACCACTTTTTGACGTCGGTAAGTCCCGGGGCATCAACCGGGATTTTCAAGAATAATCCCTTGATCAAGCCTTTATCCAAGATAAACTTTTTCTGGTTTTCCTCGTAATAGTTTAATTTATCACTTTCCCGGATATCAGTTTTCAGCTTCTCCTCCACCAATCGTTCCTGATAACGGTAACGAACCAAGGAACGCCTGTACTCCTCTACCAATTTATCGACCTCCTCTTTCTCATCCCCTAAGTTACGCAAAGCCACATCGTACACCAATACATCCTTTACCCATTTCTTGGTAAAGCCCTCGGCCAGCAACAGACTATCTGCGGAGGAAATCCCCCGGGGTATTAGCTTATTCACCTCCGAACGATTTAGGGTACGTCCTTTCACGCTAACCAAGACATCCGTAGTATCAGCTGGCTGAGAACCTTTACAGGCACCCAACAACACAACGAACGTTAGGAACATGAAGACTATCCTCATATCTATCTTTATTTTATTTCTTTAGTTTCTTCAATAATTTCCAGTTGACAGTCACCGGATATTTTTTATTCAAATCCGCAATCCACTTCGCTTCCAACACCTTCTGCTGGGCGGAGGGTTTGCTCCAGATCTCCCGGTTGCTGACCTCAAACAACAGAATCCCATCCCGGTACTCCTGCATCAAATGAGGGATCTCCGGATGTTTTGTCTCCAGATTCTTACGCTCGGCGGTCGTTACGATATCGCGGATAAACAAATCATAGATCTCTTGCATAAAATCACCCGCATACGTTTTTGTCGAGAACGGACAACGTTGGATATAATAAGCGAACTCCGCTTGCGGGAAATCCTTTCCATCCAATTGCATAAGCGTCTTGTTCATATCCTTCGCTTTCTCATAAAACGCCTCGTCCGTGGGGAAACAATCATTACATAACGCTTGCAGCTCCGCATAGGCTTCCGGATAGAAAACGTATCCGTATTCTTTTTTCATACGATCGTCGAAAGCTTTATATAACTCGAAGTTACGTTCACCCTGCCCCATACGTCTCGACAAAGCTTTTTCCTCTTCCTCAAACGAAGGGCGTCCCTTCTTATCGATCAACTTAATGATATGGTAACCAAAACGAGTTTCCACCACCTCGGATAAATCACCCGGCTTGCTCAACGCAAAAGCGGCTTGCTCAAAAGGCTGGACCATCTCGCCTACCCCAAACCAAGGTAATACTCCCTCTTTCTTAGCGGAAGCAGCATCCCCAGAATATTCTTTCGCTAACTCGCCAAAATCAGCTCCCTCTTGTACTTGCTTATAGATAGCTTGCGCTTTTGCCAGAAAAGCCGATGAGTCCTGAATAGCGGAATCTTTCGGGAAGGCGATCAAGATATGAGCGACATGTACCCGCCCCGGATTGGGTTTACGACTATGGACTTTTATCAAATGAAATCCTAATTTCGTGCGAACCGGTTCAGACACCACGCCAATCGGCAAGGAATAGGCGGCATCCTCAAACACTTTTAGGGATTGCATCGGGAGCAAGCAACGTACATATTCGCAAGCGACATGCTCCTTATCCTTCTCGGCCAAAGCTTTTCCGACTGTTTCCATATCCTCTCCTTTCTGGAGACGTTCGTATACTCGCATGGCTTCTTGATATACAGCTACCGTATCTTTGGAGACCGTCTTCTCCGGCAAACGGAATAAGATGTGGGTCAACTCTACCGAGTGATCCCCACGGTCATATACCGCACGGGCAGCCGCTTTCTCACCCTCCTTATCCGACATATAGCTATCGATCAACTGAGCCCGGTATCCATCCAGCTCACTTTTGAATGAGGATGTCTGGTCGATCCCTAAAGATTCCGCCTCCGCTACTTTTAGCTTAAAATTTTTAAATAGCTCGACATAGTTTTTGACGGACTTTGTATTCGATAAATCCACCTCTCCATTCTTCTCCGCGATAAAAATAAATTCAGATAAAGGCACTTGTTTTCCAGCGACCGTCATAACGACCGAATCGGATGCGGTTTGAGCGTTAACTGTCACACAAGCGAATACCCCTAATGAAATAAGTAACTTTTTCATCAAAAATTCTTTTACCATAGCACGAATATACATTACAAAAATAACACTAATCTAACGGAGAGCCGACAAGAAAAGTATGCTATCCCATTAAATTAGTGTTTTTTATAAAACGTAAAACTTGTATTACTATTCACCGCGGCTATAATTCGGAGCCTCTTGCGTGATCGCTACGTCATGCGGATGGCTCTCTTGCACACCTGCGTTGGTGATTCGAGTAAAACGAGCTTTATGCAACTCCTCGATATTATGAGCCCCGCAATAACCCATTCCCGCACGTAAACCACCTACCATTTGGTAAATGACCTCATACAAAGAACCCTTAAACGGAACACGGGCAGCGATTCCCTCCGGAACCAGCTTCTTCACGTCGTCCTCCACATCTTGGAAATACCGATCCTTGGACCCCTTTTGCATAGCTTCCAACGACCCCATTCCACGGTAAGACTTAAACTTACGGCCATTGAAGATAATCGTATCGCCCGGCGACTCCTCTACACCCGCCAACAGAGATCCCATCATCACGGAAGATCCACCAGCGGCGATCGCCTTCACGATATCACCGGAGTAACGCAAGCCACCGTCAGCGATCAAAGGCACACCAGTTCCTTCCAACGCCTTCGCCACATCGTAAATAGCCGACAACTGGGGAACACCCACACCAGCGATCACACGAGTCGTACAAATCGAACCCGGACCGATACCTACCTTCACGGCGTCCGCCCCGGCTTCCACTAAATATTTAGCGGCCTCGCCCGTAGCGATATTACCGACCACACAATCAATATGCGGATATTGCGCCTTAATCTGTTTCAAGACATCCACCACACCTTTTGAGTGACCATGTGCCGTGTCGATCACCAAAGCATCCACCCCGGCATCCACCAAAGCGGCTACACGCTCGAAGGTATTGAACGTAACGCCTACACCGGCAGCTACACGCAAACGACCTTTCGAATCCTTGCAAGCCTTCGGTTTATCTTTCGCTTTCGTTATATCTTTATAGGTAATCAAGCCGATCAACTTATTATGGCTATCGACCACCGGTAACTTCTCGATCTTATGTTCCTGAAGGATCTGAGCGGCGGCCTCCATATCCGTAGATTGTCCGGTTACGACCAAATTCTCTTTCGTCATCACCTCGTCGATAGAACGGTTCATGTCCTTCTCGAAACGCAAGTCACGGTTTGTCACGATACCTACCAAATACCCGCCTTCATCCACCACGGGAATACCGCCAATCTTATATTCAGCCATCATTGCCAAGGCATCCGCCACACGCTTGCCCTTCGTGATAGTCACCGGATCATAGATCATTCCATTCTCCGCACGTTTAACGGTCTGGACCTGCTTTGCCTGCTCGGCGATCGTCATGTTTTTATGAATCACACCAATACCTCCCTCACGGGCGATAGCGATAGCCAACTTGGCCTCGGTAACCGTATCCATAGCGGCCGACACCATCGGTATATTCAATGTGATATTACGTGAAAACTTTGTCGTGAGATCGACATTACGAGGAAGAACTTCCGAATAAGCTGGGATTAACAATACATCGTCAAACGTTAACCCATCCATAACTACCCTGTCTGCAATAAATGACATAGAACTTATGCTTTAAAAATTATTGCGCGTAAATATACGACTTTTCACGCAATAAATCGATACGGGAGAAATTAAAAATTCGATTCGGAAGAAAATAAACTTTCATCCGAACGAAAACAAAATTCCTTCCGAAGGAAAAATAAATCTCTTTCGGAAGGAACAATAAGCTTCTTTATTTGTTTTTTCTTTAGAGTGGAACCGGGCCACCCTCCCATTAGTTTGCCATTTCAGACAAGAACTTGATACGGACCAAGCGAATCTCCTCTTCCGTATAGTCACCGCCTAATTCCTCAATGGCGTCTTCCAGACCGTCGGTCTCCGAATCCTTGAAATACTCGTAAATATCCTCGATATGATCCTCATCCATCACATCATTCAAGAAATAATCGATATTGATACGTGTACCGGAATATACGATCGCCTCGATCTCATCCAAAAGCTCGGTGAACTCAAGTCCGTTAGTCAACGCGATCTCGTCCAGCGCCACCTTACGGTCGATCCGCTGAATGATTGAGACCTTCAACTTGGACTTATTAGCGACCGTACGTACGCGCAAATCCTCCGGACGCTCAATCTCGTTCTCCTCTACATGTTTCTTGATCAACTCAATGAACTCCTTGCCATAACGTTTCGCCTTACCAGCGCCCACTCCCGGGATATTCTGCAACTCGTCCAACGTGATCGGATAAGTAGTAGCCATAGCCTCCAAAGAGGGATCTTGGAAAATCACGAAAGGCGGAACTTCCAACCGCTTGGATAATTTCTTACGCAAATCCTTCATCATGGAATAAAGAACCGGGTCTACCGCACAAGAGGCGCCCCCACGAACCGGAACTTCCTCTTCCTCTTCCTCGAATTCATTGTCCTCGGTAATCTTGAACGATACCGGCTTCTTCATGAACTCCTTACCTTTTTCCGTGATTTTCAGCAAACCATAATTCTCAATATCCTTCGCTAAATAGCCAGCGATTAAAGCCTGACGAATAACGGCGTTCCAAGTTTTATCATCCTCGTCCTGTCCGGAACCGAAGACCTCTAATTCATTGTGCTTGTAATTTTGGATTTCGGAGGTTTCGTTACCTACCAAAATATTTACGATATAATCTGCCTTAAACTTTTCTTTCAACGTACTGATAACCTCCAGTACCGCGCTTAACAATTCCTTCGCTTCCACCTGCTTCTTTGGGTTCAAACAATTATCACAATTACCACAATTATCTTCCAGGTATTCCTCACCGAAATAATGCAATAGCACTTTTCTCCGGCAGACGGAAGTCTCGGCATAGGCTGCAGTCTCTAAAAGCAACTGTTTGCCGATTTCCTGTTCGGCCACGGGCTTTCCTTGCATGAATTTCTCCAATTTTTGCAAGTCCTTATAAGCATAGAAAGCGATACATTGGCCTTCTCCGCCATCCCTACCGGCACGACCGGTTTCCTGGTAATAACCTTCTAGGCTCTTCGGGATATCGTAATGAATCACATAACGGACATCCGGCTTGTCGATACCCATACCGAAAGCGATCGTAGCCACGATCACATCCGCCTGTTCCATCAGGAAGGCATCCTGATTGGCGGAACGTACTTGCGAATCCATTCCCGCATGGTAAGGCAACGCCTTTATCCCGTTGGCTTTCAAGATGTCGGCAAATTCCTCCACCTTTTTACGGCTCAAACAATATACGATACCCGATTTACCCTCGTTGGCTTTAATATACTTAATGATCTCGCGGTCTATATTCGTTCCTTTCGGACGAACCTCATAATACAAATTAGAGCGGTTGAAGGATGATTTAAAGACTGTAGCGTCTATCATACCCAGATTCTTCTGGATATCGTGCTGCACCTTAGGTGTAGCGGTAGCGGTCAGAGCGATTAACGGACGTTTACCGATCTCATTGATAATCGGACGGATTCTTCGATATTCCGGACGGAAATCATGTCCCCATTCCGAGATACAATGCGCCTCGTCCACCGCATAGAAAGAGATCTTTACCTGACGCAGAAAATCCACGTTCTCTTCCTTGGTCAAGGACTCCGGTGCTACATACAGCAACTTGGTACGTCCTGATAATATATCCGATTTCACCTGGTCGATAGCCGACTTATTCAAAGAGGAATTGATAAAATGGGCGACCCCATCTTCCTCACTGAAATTCCGCATCGCGTCCACCTGATTCTTCATCAAAGCGATCAACGGAGATATCACGATCGCGGTTCCTTCCATTAGTATGGATGGTAATTGATAACAAAGAGATTTACCTCCCCCCGTCGGCATTAATACAAAAGTATCCTTCCCGGCCAGCACGTTCTCAATAATAGCCTTCTGGTTCCCCTTAAAGGTACCGAAGCCAAAGTGCCGATTTAGCTCTTCTGTTAAATGATCCTTCTTTGCCATACTTCGTATTATTTATAGTAAACCGCCTACGTTTACGCGACCTGTAAACGGTTCACGTCCGATTTTTCAAATTTCTCTTTCGCATACTCCAACGTTACATGGAGTTCCTTTACTTTTTGAGATGGCATACTGTACATAGCGTCCATCATCACGGCTTCTACGATTGAACGTAACCCACGGGCACCCAGCTTAAACTCAAGCGCCTTATCCACGATAAACTCATAGACTTTCTCATCGAACGTCAGCTTAATGCCATCCATATCGAACAATTTGACGTATTGCTTGATAATGGAGTTCTTCGGCTCGGTCAAGATGTTACGAAGCGTATCACGATCCAGCGGATTCAGATACGTGAGGATAGGTAAACGACCGATAATCTCCGGGATCAAGCCAAACGACTTCAAATCAGTCGGGGTGATGTATTTCAGTAAATTATTCCGGTCTACGGTAGCCGTATCCAAACTAGCCGAATAACCGACCACACGGGTATTTAAGCGTTGAGCGATCTTCTTCTCGATTCCATCGAAAGCACCACCGCAAACGAACAGGATATTCTTCGTATCCACCGCAATCATCTTTTGCTCCGGATGCTTACGTCCCCCCTGAGGAGGCACATTCACGATCGATCCTTCTAGAAGTTTCAGCAAACCTTGCTGTACACCCTCACCGCTGACATCCCGAGTGATAGACGGATTATCGCTCTTACGTGCGATCTTATCGATCTCATCGATGAAGACGATACCCCGTTGGGCCGCCTCCACATCATAATCCGCCGCTTGCAATAGCCGGGTCAAGATACTCTCAATATCCTCCCCCACGTAACCTGCCTCGGTAAGTACCGTAGCGTCCACGATAGCGAACGGGACATGCAATAACTTAGCGATCGTACGGGCTAACAAAGTCTTGCCCGTACCGGTAGCGCCCACCATGATAATATTAGATTTCTCAATCTCTACATCATCGGCGGTAACCTTTTGAAGTAAACGCTTGTAATGGTTGTACACCGATACCGACAGATAACGCTTCGCGTCATCCTGCCCGATCACGTACTGATCCAAGAAAGTCTTGATATCTTCCGGTTTAGGCAGATCTTTCTGCTTCAAACCAAAAGAAGTTTTCTTACCTCCTGTCTGCTCCTTTACGATCTCATACGCCTGCCGGGCACAATCATCGCAAATACAACCAGAGATCCCATTGATAAGCAAATTAACATCACGGCTACTCCTGCCGCAAAACGTACATGTATCGCCTGTTGTTTTGGCCATAGTTTCTTATTGTTGTTTTTGTTATTTACGTGTTAAAACATCGTCGATCATGCCATACTTTTTCGCTTCCTCCGCGGTCATCCAGAAATCACGGTCGCCATCGCGCTCGATCTCCTCATAGGGTCTACCTGAATGATCCGAGATTATGGTGTACAGTTCTTTCTTAACCTTCAAGATCTCGCGAGCGGTAATCTCGATGTCTGAAGCCTGTCCTTGTACGCCGCCAAGCGGTTGATGGATCATTACACGGGAGTGCTTCAAGCCGAAACGTTTTCCCTTGGTTCCCGCCACCAATAAGACAGACGCCATAGAGGCGGCCATACCCGTACAAATCGTAGATACGTCGCTGGAGATAAACTGCATCGTGTCATAAATGCCGTAGCCCGCATATACAGAGCCACCCGGCGAATTGATATAAATAGAGATATCCTTTCCGGGATCACTGGAATCCAGATACAACAACTGCGCTTGAATCACGTTAGCGGTATAATCATCCACTTGCGTGCCCAAGAAAATAATACGGTCCATCATCAACCGAGAGAAGACATCCATTTGAGCGACATTCAGCTGTCGTTCCTCTATAATTGTCGGGGAGATATAGCTACTGGAGATGTTCATATAACTATCCAGAGCCGTACCACTCATACCTAAATGCTTTGTAGCATACTTTCTAAAATCTTCCAT
>ERZ779924.614-NODE-614-length-15393-cov-2.10823_pt1 | contig 15393 bp, 8 predicted proteins | sample MGYA00511955_ERZ779924 | MGnify/ENA primary metagenome ERZ779924 (study PRJEB29588, sample SAMEA1969417) | human gut metagenome | biome: human gut; feature: human-associated habitat; material: faeces | place: Denmark | collected 2008/2010 ... | reverse complement strand
CTTCCTAAGGAGACTACTTTAGTTTTTTCTTATATTGGTTATCGTTCACGAGAAATTGAGTATGAGGGGCAATTATTTTTGAATGTTCAGCTGGAAGATGATACTCGGATTCTAGACGAGGTGGTTGTTACGGCTCTTGGTATCGAAAAAAAGGGATCTTCTTTACCTTATGTCACTCAATTGATCTCTGGAGAGGAATTAGTAAGGACCAAGGATTTTAATTTTATGAGTACGCTTTCGGGAAAGATGGCAGGTCTTCAGATAAATCGGACTTCCGCTGGTCTGGCTAGCTCTTCTCGAGTGATTATTCGAGGAAGTCGTTCTGTATCCGGAAATAATCAACCTTTGTATGTAATGGATGGTGTCCCTATCTTGTGTGTTAGCAGTGAGCAAACCTCGACGGCGATTGGAGGTGCAGCTGATGCCGGTAATCGAGATGCGGGAGATAATATCTCTAATTTAAATCCCGATGATATAGAGAGTTTGAGTGTCTTGAAAGGGGCTTCGGCCTCTGCGTTGTATGGGGGACAAGCGGCGAACGGTGTGATCTTGATCAAAACGAAAAAAGGTAAGGCCGGGGTACGGAATATTCATTTCTCCTCGTCGCTGACTGTCGATCAAGCGATCAGTCTCCCCAAGTTTCAGAATGAGTTTGGACGGCTGGAAGGGGCGGAAACTTGTTGGGGAGACCGGGCTTCTCTTCCGGTCTATGACCCTGTCGGCGATTTTTTCCGGACGGGTATTACCGCTATTAACTCATTGATATTTACGGCAGGGAATAGCCATGTGCAAAATTATTTCTCGTATGCCAATACGACCGCACGGGGCATTGTTCCTAAGAATAATTTAAGCAAGCATAATTTTAATCTCCGTGAAAGTTCTTCTTTCTTTGATGATCGTTTGATCTTGGAGGGGCAGGCAAACTTGATACTCCAAACAATCAAAGGGAAACCTACGGTCGGGGGATTTTATATGAACCCGTTACAAGGTTTATACACGTTTCCTAGAGGGATGGATATGGCGCCTTATAAGGAGAACTTTGAGGTATATAACGAGAAACGGAATATGAACGTCCAGAACTGGTATACTACGATTACTGATTTTGAGCAAAATCCTTATTGGTTGGTCAACCGTACGGAAAACGAGGATAAACGTGCCCGTGTGTTGGCGTTGGCTTCCGCTAGTTTCAAGGTGACAGATTGGCTTACGTTACAGGGCCGTGGAAATATCGATTATGTGAATGATAAGTATCAGCAGGAAATATACGCTTCTACCTCTCCGGGTATCGCCGGTGAGAACGGGCGTTACATTTATTACACCTGCCAGACTACGTTGCTCTATGGGGATTTGATGGCCAAATTGAATAAAAGCTGGGATGATTTCTCCTTGAACGCCGCTATCGGTACGAGCATAACGGACACACGCACCAGTGCGTTGAGGCTGGATTCGAAAACGGCTTCCTTGTATTATCCGAATGTCTTTACGATTGCTAATATTAACATGTCGTCCAGTGCCTACATCGAGGAGTCGGATGACGCACGCCGGCAAATGCAATCCTTTTTTGCTATGGCGCAGTTGGGATATAAGGAAAGCCTTTACTTAGATGTGACCGCTCGTAATGACTGGTCATCTACCCTTGCGTTTACGGAACGTAAATCAAGAGGTTTTTTCTATCCTTCAGTCGGTCTTTCTTGGATTATCCCTAAATCCTTCTCGATGCCTTCCTTGATATCTTTTGGGAAAGTACGGGCTTCTTGGAGTAAGGTGGGTAATGATATACCTTTATTCGTTAGCAATACGGTAGGCCATATCGCAGCGGGCGGGATTCCCCAGCCGAATGATACGGCTCCGTTCGGTACCTTGAAGCCGGAGATGAGCAGCTCTTTTGAGATAGGTACTGAATGGAAATTCTTTGATTATCGTATGGACGTGGATCTTACGTTTTATAAGACCAACACGAAAGAGCAACTCTTTTCTTTGCCTTCTTCCGCTGGAGCCGCTTACAAGTATTATTTTGTGAATGCGGGAAATATACAGAATATGGGAGTAGAATTGACGCTAGGTGCGGTTCCCATATTAACGAACCAGTTTAAATGGAATACGACACTCAACTTTTCTCGGAATAAAAATGAGGTAAAAAAACTGCACGATGATTTGGCTAGCTTTATTCAAGGAAACGAAGGGTTCTCTTCTAGCTATGCGATGCGTTTGGTGGAAGGTGGTTCGTTTGGCGATATCTATGGGAAAGCTTTTGAGCGGGATAAATATGGTGCGATCGTGTATGGCCGGGACGGTTTGCCCCAAGAGATCGGTAGCGGGAATACGGTTAAGGTGGGGAATTGCAATCCGGCGTTCCTATTGGGTTGGGGGAATAGTTTCACGTATAAGGATTTCTCATACTATTTCCTGATAGACGGGCATTTTGGGGGAGAGGTATTGGCCCAGACGCAGGCTGTGCTTGACCAAATAGGAGTGAGTAAGGTTTCTGGAGAGGCCCGTACGATGGGGTATGTGGATTTGGAAGGGCATCATATTTATAACATAAAAGGATTTTATGAGCAGGTGGGAGGACGAAACGGCGTGACCGAATATTATATGTACAATGCTACCAATATCCGTTTGCGAGAGTTATCTTTGGGATATACGCTACCGAAGAGATTGTTGGGAAGAAAACAATTTGTTAAAAAGGCGGAACTGTCTTTTGTCGCCCGGAATCTATTCTTTATTTATAAAAAGGCTCCATTTGATCCGGATGCCATACTTTCGGTGAGTAATAGTAATCAAGGGATACCGACTACGAGAAGTGTTGGCTTTAATGTGAAACTTTCATTCTAAGTGTATGAAGACAAGATTTCTGAATGAAATGGCAAGTCTGTTGGTCGTATTACTCCTTTTTTCTTGTACGGGTAAATTCGAGGAGTATAATACCGATAGTACGGGGTTTACTGACGAGCAGAAAACGTATGATTATAATACGTTCGGTGTCTGGTTAAAAGTAGTCCAGATGGGGATTTATTTTAATTATGATTGGGGGAATGGTAAGAACTGGCATTTCCAAACGATGCAAAATCTGAATGCGGATATGTTTTCCGGTTATATGCATGATTTTAAACCCTTCAACGCCGGATTGGGAAATACGGTCTATAATTTGCAGGATGGCTGGAATGGCACGATGTGGGATAATACGTATGGATATATCATGACGGAGATAAAGCAGACGGAAGATCATTCCCGTGATAAATATCCGGCTTTCTATGCGATCGCTAAAATACTGAAAGTAGAGGTCATGCATCGGATCTCGGATTATTATGGCCCGATCGTGTATACGAAGTTCGGGGAGTCGGATGCCGGGGTAATGCCGGATTCCCAGAAAGACGCTTATTATGCTTTTTTCCGGGATTTGGGGGAGGCTATTCACTTGCTGTCTGAATATGATGGAGAGGAAACCTTTTCTCGTTTCGATATGATTATGCCGGAGAATTACAGGACGTTTGGGGAATGGATGCGTTTCGCCAACTCATTACGTTTGCGCTTGGCGGTTCGTATCGCTATGGCCGACCCTGATAAGGCAAGGGATGAGGCGCATAAGTCGCTGACACATCCAGCCGGTTTGCTGGAGGAGGCTTATGAGGTCGTCGCGGTTTCTACCGCCGGAACCGGCTACTCGAATCCGCTAGGGGAGATCAATAAGGCGTGGGGAGAGGTTTTTATGAACGCTAATATGGAATCGATCCTTAAAGGATATAAAGACCCTCGGTTATCCTGTTATTTTGAGCCTGCTACCGGACAGGGATATTCCGGGGAGTACCGGGGAATCCGGCAAGGGACAGGATTTAATCATTCCCGCTATAGTGAGCATTCGAGAAGCACGATTACCCAGAAAACGGACGCTATATTAATGACGCCCGCGGAAGTTTGGTTCTTACGTGCGGAGGCAGCCTTGAGAGGCTGGTCCGGGGAGGATGCCGGGACTTGCTATGAGCAAGGCGTACGATCATCGTTCAATCAATGGAGGGTAGGAGAGGCCAATACTTATTTGCGGAGTGATCTTGTAGCCGCCGATTTCGTGGATACGTTTACTCCCGAATATTCAGCGAAGGCGCTTTGCTTGGTGTCTCCGGCATGGGATGAAGAAGCCTCTAGGGAGACCAAGCTGGAGAAGATCATTACCCAAAAATGGATCGCTTGTTACCCCGAGGGCTGTGAGGCTTGGGCGGAGCAGAGGCGTACCGGTTATCCCCGTTTGTTCCCGGTTTTGGTGAATAAAAGCAATGGAAAGATCGATATGCGAACGATGATTCGTCGTTTGAATTTCCCGGTTAGCATTATTTCCGGTAACCCGGCTCAGTATTCCGCCTTGTGTGAGTATTTGGGAGGTCCGGATACCGGAGGTACCCGCTTATGGTGGGATACCGGAGTGAATTTTCGTGATTAGCGACTGATTTTTCCTCTTCCTGCCGATAGAATACCGAGATTCTTGAAAAAACACTACCTTTGGTACCGAAAATTATAAAAAAAGGTTTTATGTCTTTAAAACGTTTCGGTGTCTCTTTGGAAGACAATCTGTTGGAATCATTGGATCAATATGTGAATGAGAATGGCTTCGCCAATCGTTCGCAGGCGATTCGTTTTCTGATAGAGAAGAATGTAGCCGAACGTAAATGGCAATGCAACCATATCGTAGCCGGGACGATCGTGATCATGTATGACCAAGTCAAGAAAGAGATCTCATTGAAAATCATGGGTATCCAACAAAATTATAAGGATGTGATCTTGTCGTCTTCCCAGTATTATATCAATCAGAATTTTTGCTTGCATATAGTGACGGTGATGGGAACGGCCCACCGCTTGACGGAATTGTCGGATAAGTTGACGACAATCAAAGGCATTAAGCATGGTAAGTTGGTGATGAGCCGGGCGGATTAATGCTTTTTTTTGAAGGTTTGGTAACACGTTTTTTGGCAGACGTGCCACTAAGGGATGTTTAAAATGATAAATAGTATAGATATAAGTAGTATATGAGAAAAGAACTTTTACTAGTTTCCGGACTATTGGTAAGCTCCATGGCATTTGCGATAGATCCGGTAGAGATTGACAGTCTGATCAATTTGAAAGGGGTGGTGGTTTCCGCCAACAAGATCCATGTGAACCGGAACAGTGTGCCATTATCTATCTCGGTCATCGAACGGGAGGAGATTGAGGCTAGCAGTGAATCGGCGTTGCTTCCCGTATTGTCGGAGCGAGTACCCGGGCTGTTTGTCACGGAAAAAGGGATTACAGGTTTCGGCGTTTCCGAGGGAGCGGCCGGGACGGTTAATATCCGGGGTGTCGGACAGGGTAATAAGGTCTTGATGTTGTTCGACGGACAGCCTCAATGGGCCGGTATATTCGGCCATTCGCTTCCGGATACCTATGTGGCTTCGGACGTGGAAAGGGTGGAGGTGATCCGTGGTCCGGGTGCCTTATTATACGGTTCGAACGCTATGGGAGGTGTCGTGAATATCATTACCCGCCAGCATAATCAGCCGGGACGACGTACACAAGCCCGTATCATGTACGGCTCGTATAACACCCAGAAGTATATGATTAATAATGGGTACAATATCGGTAACTTTAGTAGTTATATCTCATTGAATCATGACCGCACGGATGGACATCGTCCGGATTCGAAGTTTCATATCACGAATGGTTTCGCTAAGTTAGGATATAAGATTGATGATCATTATAAGGTGACGGGAGACGTAAGCTTAGCTAAGTTCAAGAACCAGAACCCGGGAGAGATAACAAATCCGCTTATCGATAATATCATGAATATCCTGCGAGGTACTACCTCCTTCGCTTTAGAGAATAATTACGGGAAGACAAGTGGTGCCCTTCGTGCTTTCTACAACTGGGGCCATCATAAGATTGATGATGGGTATAATCCGGGCGGGACGCCTAATCCTTATCTGTTTTATTCGGACGATCATAATGCGGGTTTCTTGCTTTATCAGTCTTTCCGCTTGGTGAAAGGGAATAGTTTTACGGTCGGCATCGATTATAAGAACTGGGGTGGTCACGCATGGCAGGATAGTATCAATGGTAACCAGAATGAGTTGGTGAATAAGACCGTGAACGAGGTAGCCGGATACGTTATCATGCAGCAGGATCTATTTGACAAGGTAAGCTTGAACGCCGGGGTTCGTTATGAGCATAACAGTATCTTCGGCGGCGAGTGGATTCCGCAGGCCGGCTTCACGGTACGTCCGTTCGAGGGGAACGTGATAAAGGCTTCTTTGTCGAAAGGCTTCCGGAGTCCGAATATACGAGAGATGTACATGTTCCCGCCTCAGAAACCGGAGCGCATGATGAACTACGAGGTATCCATCGGGCAGACATTTTTGGACGGCAACTTGTTTACGGAGTTGACTGCCTTTTTTATCGACGGGCAGGATATGATCGAGACGACACGTATAGACGGACGGCCTAAGAATGTCAATACGGGTACTTTTACGAATAAAGGTATCGAGTTCGATTCCCGTTACCAGATTCTCAAGAATTTGAGCCTCGATATGAACTATAGCTATTTGCATACGAGCAAGGCCCTGCTGGCGGCTCCGGCGCATAAGTTTTTCGCTGGCGTGATGTATGCCCCGGGACGTTTCACTTTCAACGTGAACGTACAATCCATTTTCGACCTTTATATCAATACGGCGGACAAGGTGAAAGAGGATTACACGGTTTTGAACGCGAAGGCAGCCTACCGTTTCGGTACACGTGATAAAGGCTTGAATCTATTTGTCAAAGGAGAGAATTTAACGGCTACCCGTTATTCTATCAACGAAGGATTCCCGATGCCGAAGGCGATATTTATGGGAGGTATAGACGTAACTTTCTAGCATGGGTGGAAAAAGAACTTCCCCGAATACTCATATCTCCTTGAATTTTATGTCTACTTTCTAATATTTGTTTTATCTTTGCTTCATCAGAGTTTATTTGATTTTGATTAAAAGAATAAAACGTTATATATATGGATGTGAAAAATGATTTGGGTGGAGGAAAGCCCACGTTGCTAATCGCGGAGGATGAGGAAAGTAATTATTTACTTCTGAAGACCATTTTACATAAATATTGTAATTTGATCCGTGCTAAAACTGGTTTGGAAGCTTTGGCTCTCTTTAAGGAAAACGAGGTGGACTTGATCTTGATGGATATAAAGATGCCTGAGATGACGGGTATCGAGTCCTTGAAGGAAATCCGTAAGCTATCGAAAGATATCCCCGTAATCATGCAGTCGGCTTATGTATTCGACTCTGATATGGAAGCCGCTAAAGAAGCCGGGGCTTCCGGTTTTATCACGAAGCCGATCAATCTAAAGGTATTGAAAAATACGATATCGCAGTATTGTCCGTCAATCGTATGGTAAGGATTTATTAAGATGTTTTAGATTTGTATAAACGGCATTTTGCCGTATTTTTTGTTATTTTTGTAGAAAATCGTCAAGAGGACGCTTTACAAATGTATTCTAATCTACAAAAATGACATGCTTATGATAAAAAAAGAACATCTTGTATCCGACATTTCTAAACTGAAAAAAGTATATAACCAGAGCTTCCCTTGGTTGGTGACCTTAGCGGAAGAAAGTGAGAACGCAAAGTATTTTAAGGATGCTTTGCGTTCTCTTATTTTATCCTGGCTCACGGAAAAGGAAAGTACCCAAGAAAACGTAGGAATGGCGGTGGCGAGGCGTATCCTTCTTTTGATTGAGCATGATGATACTTTCGTGGACGAGCTGTCTACGGGCGAGCGTCTTCCGGTGCGGACGGTCACTTATCTTTGGCAGTTCCTGACCGGCCATTTGGAAAATGAGGTCTCTCCTGATTTATTTATCGACCTATACCATCAGTTTGATTTATTGGAACATCCGGTTGAGATCCTGCCGGACCGGGCATTGGTGAAAAGGCAGATGAGCCGCTGGCCGACCGGGCTTGACCCGGAGGTGATCGCTATCCGTGAGAGGAACAAGGAGCGTATCATCGCTTGCTTGATCAAGAAGATAGAAAGACGCCATAGCCCTTCGTCACGTTTCCAGTTCGCCGAGGGCATCTCCTATGAGGAGAAAGAGGCTCGGGTACGTGAATGGTGGAATACCGCTCGTTTCCATTTGTCGATGGCGATCAAGAGTCCTACGGAATTGAACTTCTTTTTGGGATATTCCCTGTCGGACGAGACGATGAGCTTATTGGCCCGTGCCAAAAAGAAGGGGATGCCCTTTTTTGTGACTCCTTATTATCTTTCCCTATTAAATATAGAACATGAGGGGTATGACGACGCTACGGTGCGATCGTACATCATGTACTCGAACGAGCTGGTAGATACGTATGGAAGCATTAAGGCGTGGGAAAAGGAAGACATGGTCGTTGCCGATGAGCCGAACGCGGCGGGTTGGCTATTGCCGGAGGGACATAATATACACCGGAGGTATCCGGAGGTGGCGATCCTGATCCCCGATTCGATGGGGCGTGCCTGCGGTGGATTGTGCGCTTCTTGCCAGCGCATGTATGATTTCCAGAGCGAGCGGTTGAATTTCGATTTCGAGGCCCTGAAGCCTAAGGAGAGTTGGGACCGGAAGTTACGTCGTCTGATGCGTTATTTCGAGGAAGACGCCCAACTGAGGGATATCTTGATAACGGGCGGGGATGCCTTGATGAGCCAGAACGCTACCTTGCGTAAAATATTGGAGGCGGTATATAAGATGGCGGTGCGGAAACGGAAGGCGAACGAGAGCCGTCCGGAGGGCGAGAAGTACGCCGAGTTACAACGGGTACGGCTAGGTTCCCGGTTGCTGGCTTATCTTCCGCTGCGTGTGACCGACGAGTTGGTCGGTATATTGAGGGAGTTCAAGGAGAAGGCTTCCGCTATCGGCGTGAGCCAGTTCTATATACAAACGCATTTCCAGTCTCCACTGGAGGTGACACCGGAGGCGAGGCACGCTATCGAGGCGATCTTGGCGGCGGGCTGGACGATCACGAATCAGTTGGTTTATACGGTCTCGGCTTCCCGTAGGGGGCATACGGCGAAATTACGGCAGACCTTAAACGCCCTTGGGGTGGTTTGCTATTATACGTTCTCCGTGAAGGGATTCCGGGAGAATTATGCGGTTTATACCCCGAATAGCCGCTCGTTGCAAGAGGCTCGTGAGGAGAAGATCTTCGGGCAGGTGCCGGAGGAGAAACAGGCGGAGTTGTATGATATGATCCGTAACCAGCGTCCTTTAGGCAAGTGCTTGGTTCGTTTCCTGAAGGAGAACGGGTTGCTGTTCGCCGGGACGGATCGTAACGTGTTGAACTTGCCCGCTATTGGTAAGAGCATGACTTTCCATACCATTGGACTGACTTCCGAGGGAAAGCGGATTCTTAAGTTCGATCACGACGGGAGCCGTCGGCATAGCCCGATTATCGATCAAATGGGTGAGGCCTATATCGTGGAGAATAAATCCGTGGCCGCTTACCTTAGGCAATTGAAGGAGATAGGCGAGGATGTCAATGAGTACCGTACGATCTGGAATTATTGCGAGGGAGAGACCGAGCCTCGTTTCAGTATTTATGAATACCCGGCTTATCCCTTTAAGGCCACGGACCGAATGACTAATCTTGAATTATGAATTCTATCCTCATGTGTTTGCCTTGGTTTCGTATATTTTGCTTAATTTTGTTTCATTGAATTTAGAAGGATATGATACAGAACGAAAGAGAAATCAGGCATGAGCTTGTGTTACAGGCCGCACGCCGTATGATGACAGCCGCTCGCACGGCTCCTAAAGGCAAGGGTATTGATATCATAGAGATAGCGATGGTGACGGATGGGGATATCTTGCGCCTATCCGATGAGATGATCCGGATAGCGGCCGAGACCGGATTCAAGTTCCTGCTCCGTGACGCCGAGAATATAAAGAGTGCCGACGCCGTGGTGATTATCGGTACCTCCCAGAAAATACAAGGCTTGAACTGCGCCCATTGCGGTTTTGATACCTGCGTGGAGAAGCCGGATTTGGTTCCGTGCGCTATTAATTCCGTCGATCTGGGTATCGCAATCGGCTCGGCTTGCGCTACGGCGGCGGACTTGCGTGTGGATACCCGTGTCATGTTCAGCGCCGGCTTGGCGGCCCAGCGATTGGGGCTGTTGGGAGACTGTAAATGCGTGATGGCGATACCGGTCAGCGCCTCGTCGAGAAGAACCGAAAAACTAGAAACAAATGAGTGACTCTATTCTAAAATTCGCGAATAAGCTGGAGATACGTTATTCCTTTAATAATAAATCCAATTATATGGATGCCATGACCAAGCACCGGTGTGAGAAGGAGATTCTTACGCTGATACGTTCCTTGGCGGATATGCTGGACGTGAAGCTGACGGTTTACAACGAGCCTTACGATAAGGAGGGTGGTTTCCGTGAGAAGCTGGGCGTGGCCGGGGAGAGTAGCCGCTCTATCTCTATCGTGTTGAACTTGGTGATGCAGATATTGACCCGTCCCTCCTTGTCGGTGGGTGGACAACCGCTGATGGACCGTACGCCGGCGGACGAGGAGGAGATGCAGCGTGAGCTGTCCAAGTTACGCCGTGAACTACGACTGAAGACTCCGGGGGCTACGCCTTCACACCGCTTGATCGACCTGTTGAACGCCTCGCCCCGTTTCTGTAAGTGTAAGTCTAATTTCTACGAGGCTTTGAAAGGGTATCCGAAGGTGACGAAAATCTCGGTACGTGAGTTGAACGAGAAGGATCGTAGCCGTTCCGGTTCGCTGGAGGTGAAGCGGGACCAGTTCGATTATTTTATCTTGCGTAGCGACGATCTGCCTACTGTCAAGGATAATAAGGCCACGATAGAGATCATCTCGCCGGTACTGAAAGACAGTAAGTATCGCTGGAAAGGTATTTACAACAAGGGAGGCGAGACAATCGATTTCTATATGCAAGATGAGGATTTCAAGAAACAGATGTTCGAGGACAAGATCTCGTTCACGAGCGGCATGTGCATCGATTGCGTCTTGGAGATCGCTCGCCGTCTGTCGGAGCTAGGAGAGGTGGTCAACGTGAGCTATACCGTGACTACGGTGATACGTACCCGTTTCGATAAGATGGAGATCGTCACCCCTCAAGGCAAGCGGCATCTTCGTAAACTGGAAGCCGCGAAGAAACAGCTTACGCTGGATTTGTTCGGCTAATCCGACTGCCGTATTCCCATCGCTCCCAAGCACTACAGTGTTTCTACTTGAACACGGTAGTATTCATCAGCGAACACAATAGTATTCAATCTCGGACACAATAGTCTTTTTGCTTTGAATACTATTGTGTTTTTTCGTAAGGACGGGCAGTCTATACGAGTGTATATTTCCTCGGATAATTGAATGCGATCGCCAATAAGGCGCCTGCTCCCAATAGATATGGGTAGTAAAGATATTGCATGATCTCGATAGGGGAGACATGCCCGAGTCCGGCGGCCATCAACATCTGGGCGCCGTAGGGGATGATTCCCTGTATGAAGCAAGAGAAGATATCCAATAGGCTGGCGCTGCGGCGGGGATCTATCTTGAACCGGTCCGCTATATCCTTGGCGATCAGGCCGGCCATGATGAGGGCGATCGTATTGTTGGCCGTGCAAAGGTTGGCGAAGCTCACCAAGGCCGCTATGCTCATCTCGGCCCCCTTGGAGGAATGGATGCGGGAGGTAAGCTTGCGGATGATCCAGTCGATACCCCCGTTATAGCGGATCATCTCCAACATGCCTCCTGCCAGAAGCGTCACGATAATCAGCTCGCCCATATTGGTGATACCTAATCCCATGGAGGCGTTCCAGCCCCAGATATCGAAGCTACCGGTCCACAAACCTACTATACCGGACAGGACGATCCCGATGAATAGCACCAGCATGACATTGATCCCGCAAACGGCGGTTACCAACACCACCAGATAAGGGATCACCTTGACCCATTCGATCGGGGCCGGGGCGTAAGCGTTCTCCACGCCGCTTCCCACCAGCACGTATATCAATCCGGTCAGGATCGCTATCGGGAGGGCGATACGGATATTCACCTTGAACTTATCGGACATCTGGCAACCCTGCGTGCGGGTAGCTACGATGGTCGTATCGGATATGAACGACAGGTTATCGCCGAACATGGCGCCGCTCACCACGACACCTAGCATAAGGGCGTCCGGCATCCCCGTCTTGTCCGCTATACCGACGGCTACCGGGGCCAAGGCCACGATCGTGCCCACCGACGTACCTACCGAGATGGATATGAAACAAGCGGCCAAGAAGATTCCGGCCGCCAACAGGTTACCGGGCAGGATGGACATCGCCAGATTCACGGTAGCGTCTACGGCACCCATCGCCTTGGCGGTCTGCGCGAACGCCCCGGCTAGGATGAAGATCAATACCATCAGCATGATATTGCTATTGGCCGCCCCCCGGCAGAACTGCTCGATACGGTTGCTTAATTTGCCTCCCTTGGAGATCGCTATCGCTACGATCGAGGAGATGACGAAGGCTACCGTTATCGGCATCTTATAGAAATCTCCACGATAGATATCACCAAATAAGTCAATAAGAATACCACCAGCGGCGTCAATGCCCATGCGTTCGGTCTGCGTTCCAACTCCCCCATTTTCTTATCTCTCCTACATTTAACTGTCAACTGTCAATTCTCAACTGTCAACTCTTAGAAGGAGAACCGCAGCGCTATACGCACGCCCCCCTTCTTGATATTCGGTTGGTCCAGATACGTCAACCGGCGGTAATAATCGATCCGTAATATCTTGAAGATGTTCTCCAGACCTACGCTGGCCTCCAGGTAAGGTGTACGGCCCATCGGCGAGGTTCCCTCGGGGAAGCGGTATAGTCCCGTCGGGTCCAAGGCCGGGTTATTCTTATCGGTCAGTCCTCCGTAGAAACCGCTGAACGATATCACCTCACGCAAACGTAGCCACTTCACGCCGGGAATACGGTTTAAGATCCATCCCTTCATATAATACGTGAAGTAGAACGAAACATACTGGTCGCTTACGAACTCCAGCGCACGCATCATGTTGAAGGCTTGCGGCTGGATCGTGATGGACTGGTTGGTATTCGGCATGATGAGCAAGGGGAAAGGAACCTTGTCCCATACCTTGCCCGCCGTCACCAAGGCGTCGATATGTCCGAAGGAAGAGAGCCAGATCCGTTTCTCGGCGCTGATCTCCGTATGGTTGTAGTTGAAGTCGCTCCCCAACACGTTCTTCAATCCCATCTGATGGGATAGCTTGAATACGGGAGCGTCTTTCGAGAGGTTGAAAAGCGAGTTCTTACCCTCTCGTCCGTTATAGGCACGCTCGCCCGGGGCGAAACGAAGCTGGGTCCCTAGCTCCGTGTTGGTGAAACTCTTTAGGTTCGTCAATGTCCCGTCGGCGTCGTAACGGTCGTAGCGGAGCGTTCCGGCCGCCTCGTTGTTCTCGTTCCGCGCCCAAGTGGTAAGGGTCAGGCCATTCAGCCATTCCTTCTGGTACTGGAGCATGGTCTTGCGGATGTATTGCATCATGGTGACGGGCTCGCCCACCTTCCATGCCACGAACATATTATCCTTGCTGGTGAAGAGGAAGTCCTGACCAGGCGTATATACGTCGTACTCTTGGATCGCAGAGATATTGTTCACCGGGCTTTCTCCCTCGTGATATTTCTTCTTGTTCACGCTATACGTCAGCTTGGCGTTATACTTTAGCTTACGGTCGTTTACGCCATAGGCCAGATAACCGCTACCGAACCAGTGCGGGTTGAGGTTTGCCGTCGTCATACCTCCCACACGCATGCGGAAGCCCTCCAGATGGTTGGCGCTGAACGTGGTATTCATCGGTCCGAAATCGAACTTGCTCTTATCCTTGTCCGCCGTGGTCGGGATATAACCGGTGATCAATATCTCGGCGGTCTTGATGATCACGTTGAAAGCCGGTACCTTGCGAAGTTGCGCCAGCAAGTCGTCCAAGGCGCTCTCTTTCTCTTTCAAGGGGACATGGCGGTTGTGTATCCAGAAGGTGTCGGTCTGGGCGGTGGCTTCGGGCAACTCATGGATCGTGCCGAGAAGGCCGAAGATCGAGTCGGCGTTCTGCACGTCGAACTGATACTTATCGAAATTCCTTAGCTGGTGGGCGTAGAGCTGTTGCGCCCCCTTTACGATATAGAAGTTGACGTAGGTATTCTCGTTGGCGAGCACCCAAGTGCTATCCGGCATCCGCTTGAACTCTTGCTCGATCCGGAGCTTGTCCACCCAGTTGAGGTTGATGTTCGCCGGGGTGTTCAAGAGGAATTTCTTGACGGCGTAATTACCGTCCAGCGTGATGTACAAGCGGCCCGTGAAGCCGTAGCTCTGGCTGTTTACAGGCACGAAGGCGAGATCCACACATTTATCTCCGGCTACGTCCACCGTATCCATGATATAATATTTGTAATAGGAGACGGCCAGCGTGGAAGACAGCGGGCTCACGAAACGGTTCAACAAGATATTGATATTGTTGTCAAAGATATTGACGCCCTTGAATATCTCCTCAAGGTTGGCGGTGATGGCGCCTCCATCGTCCAATGTCTTGTCGATACCCTGCTGGCGCTTGGCCTTGGTGATCGTCTTCTCCGCCTTGGGATGTTTGCGGTAGTATTGGTCGGAGATCGTCTCACGGACGGAGATCGTCAGGATCGGTTTCCCGTTGAACTCCGAGGTATCCAGATAGTTCTTGATAAACTTGAATTTCTTCAGGAACTTATTCTTCTCGAGATTGGGGTTGAAGTCGTCCAGCGACATGCTGAGCTTCTCGTACACCTCGCTTTGGTACTCGTCCTTCGCCTCGATGCGGTTGTCGTTCTTATGCTCTATGACTTTCTTGATCAGTTCCACGGCGGGGTTGTCCTTGCGGGAATATTTCTCACGTTTAGGCTTGACGACTACCTCGGCAATCTCGAACGAGGTAGGCCGGAGGAGCACGTTGAGGGCGTTGTTCTTTTGCCCCGCCTTTAGGTTTACGACCTTATTGTCATATCCAAGCGAGGATACGACCAGCCGGGTAAGCCCTTTGTCATTCTGGAGGCTGAAAGCCCCGTCATCGTCGGTCATCGCCCCGATCGTCGAGTTCTCGAACATGACGGATACGTAGGATAGGGGTTCCCCGCTTACGGAGTCTCTCACGATTCCGGATGCGGAAGTTATGCTCTGGGCGTATAGGACGGAAATGCCGGTCACGAATTGTAACAGGACTAGCAAAGTGATATAGCGAATAGATCTTATCATGTAAATGTCTCGTTATTCCTTCACGGATAATACTGTTGGCAAAGGTATGTTTTTTTCGTGGGAGGGAGGGGGGAGAGGCTATTAATAATCATTAATCAATGGGG
>ERZ779924.613-NODE-613-length-15416-cov-2.67645_pt1 | contig 15416 bp, 7 predicted proteins | sample MGYA00511955_ERZ779924 | MGnify/ENA primary metagenome ERZ779924 (study PRJEB29588, sample SAMEA1969417) | human gut metagenome | biome: human gut; feature: human-associated habitat; material: faeces | place: Denmark | collected 2008/2010 ... | reverse complement strand
CCTTTGTACGGATACCGGTTACCTTGTCGCCATTTCCAACCACCTCGGTTGTTTGTGAACTAACAAAGATCTCGACATTCGGCAAACTCTTCGCTTTCTCTTGCAAGACTTGATCCGCTTTTAACTCATCCATAAACTCCAAAACGGTTACTTTCGAACAGATCCCCGCCAAATCAATAGCCGCCTCGATACCGGAATTTCCACCGCCAACCACGGCAACATGTTTTCCCTTATAAAACGGACCGTCGCAATGAGGACAAAAAGCCACTCCACGCCCTATATACTCTGCCTCACCCGGTACATTCAATTTACGCCAGCTAGCGCCCGTAGCGACAATAACCGCCGGAGCCTTGAATATCTCACCTCCAGCCGTAGATAAAACCTTCTCGTTTCCTTCTATCGTTACCTTCTCTATACGACGATGCTCCAGCAGGTCAATCGGATATTGCCGCATATGCAAGCGCAGATTGTCAGCCAACTGGGTACCTGTTGTCTCCGGAACTGAAATCAGATTCTCAATTCCTACCGTCTCCTTCACCTGCCCGCCGATACGCTCCGCCACGACAGCGACACTCAGCCCCTTTCGTGCGGAATAAATAGCGGCAGAAGCACCAGCCGGACCCCCACCGACCACAACCACGTCATATCGTTTTACCGTCTTCTCCGTCAGGCTCTCATTGATTCCATACTGAGCTTCCAGCTTCGATAACAATTCACCGAATTCCCCACGTCCTACATGGATCAGTTTTCCATCCGCAAAGACAGAGGGGACGCCTTGTATCTTCAAGGCATCAACTTCCGCCTGATTGATAGCCCCATCTACCATCTCATGATGGATCTGAGGATTTAAAGTCGTCATAGCGTTTAATGCCTGTACCACATCCGGGCAATTCGTACAAGTCAAAGAGACATAGGTCGTCAGATGTATCGAGCCATTCAAGGCTTTAACACGATTACAAATACTCTCGTCCGGAAAATTCTTGCCTTTCCCATCTGAATTCAAGATCGCCAACAGCAAGGAAGTAAACTCGTGTCCATTAGGTACTCCACGAAACTTAATCCCCGTTTTCGCTCCATCCTTTAATAAAATGAATTCCAATCCATCCCCATCAGATACTCGCATAGATATTTTATCCGAACAAGAGGCAACATCACCTAATAAATCCAACAACTCTTGTCTACTTTCATGCGCAGGAGAGATCGATATATCAAAGGTATAATTCGCATTTAACCCTGCGAATATACCTTTTAATTGTTCTTTTAATGTTGATTCTAACACGATCTATACTCTTAATTATTTAGATTTTCCCTACCAAGTCAATGCTAGGTTTCAAGGTAGCCTCCCCTTTCTTCCATTTAGCGGGACAAACCTCACCATCATGTGAAGCGACAAACTGAGCGGCTTCAACTTTACGAAGTAACTCGGAAGCGTCACGACCGATATTGTTATCATGAATCTCGGCCACTTTGATCTTTCCTTCCGGATTTACCAAGAAAGTGCCACGGTATGCCATACCCTCTTCCTCAATCATCACACCAAACGCACGACTCAGTGCTCCAGTGGGATCCGCCAACATCGGATATTGGATCTTACGGATAGTCTCGGAAGCGTCATGCCAAGCTTTATGTACAAAATGAGAGTCTGTACTTACAGAGTAAATTTCTACTCCCATTGATTTAAACTGCTCATACTTCTCAGCCATATCGACCAACTCTGTTGGACAAACAAATGTAAAATCGGCCGGGTAGAAGAAAAAGATAGCCCACTTACCCAAAACGTCCTCGTTGGTTACAGTCTTGAAATTACCATTTTGAAAAGCTTGTACTTTAAACTCCGGAAGTTGAGAATTAATAATCGGTTCCATACTTGTTCCTATTTTTAAATGAATACTATTTGTTTTTATTTCCGATACAAAAATATAACATATTTCTTCATTAAAACAATTTTTCTAATCGATATATTTTATGAGGTTATAGATAACACTTTATCAATCAATAAAAAGGGCCTATCCTCACGGATAAGCCCTTCAATATCTTGGGTTTTGGATTACTACATAATTAGCGATTATAATTTACTTTATATACTTAATTGATTCTTTTGTATCCGTATACGGCACGGTCTCCCAATTCCTCCTCGATACGAAGCAGCTGGTTATATTTAGCCATACGGTCCGAACGACTTAATGATCCCGTCTTGATCTGTCCGCTATTGGTAGCGACAGCGATATCGGCGATCGTAGCGTCTTCCGTCTCACCGGAACGGTGTGAAGTAACGGTCGTGTATCCATGACGGTGAGCCATCTCGATAGCGTTCAGTGTCTCCGTCAAGGAACCGATCTGATTTACCTTGATCAAGATTGAGTTACCGCAACCTTCTTTAATACCCCTTGAAAGGAACTCTACATTTGTCACGAACAAATCATCTCCGACTAATTGGCAATGGTTACCAATACGATCTGTCAGTTTCTTCCAACCAGCCCAATCATTCTCACTCATACCATCCTCAATGGAATCGATCGGGTATTCGTTGATCAGCTTTTCCAGATAATCCACTTGTTCGTCGGAAGTACGTTTCACTCCTTTTTCTCCTTCAAACTTCGTGTAATCGTAGATTCCATCCTTATAAAACTCAGAAGAAGCGCAATCCATACCGATCATCACATCCTTGCCCGGTTCATAACCAGCCGCCTTGATAGCGGCGATAATTGAGTTCAAGGCATCTTCCGTACCTTCCAAATTCGGGGCGAAACCACCCTCATCACCAACAGCGGTACTTAACCCACGATCGTGCAATACCTTTTTCAACGCATGGAATACCTCAGCGCCCATACGTAAGCCTTCCTTGAAAGAAGCGGCACCTACCGGACGAATCATAAACTCTTGGAAAGCGATCGGAGCGTCGCTATGCGAACCGCCATTGATTATATTCATCATCGGAACAGGCATCACGTAGGTATTCGTTCCACCAATATATCTATATAAAGGAATATCCAAATAATTTGCGGCAGCTTTCGCTACAGCTAAAGAAACGCCAAGGATAGCGTTCGCACCTAGTTTCGATTTAGTTTTCGTACCGTCCAAAGCCAACATCGCATGATCGATACCTATCTGATCCAAGGCAGACATCCCCTTCAATGCCGGAGCGATAATCGTATTGATATTCTCAACCGCTTTCAATACGCCTTTACCACCATAACGCTTCTTGTCGCCATCACGCAACTCCAAAGCCTCGTTCTCGCCGGTGGACGCACCGGAAGGCACAGACGCACGGCCCATAACGCCGGACTCTAGTAAAATATCAACCTCTACTGTCGGGTTACCTCTTGAATCTAGGATCTCACGTCCTGTAATCTTTTCTATTTTCATTGCTTCTACGTTTTTTAAACTGACGCAAATATAGATGGATTACTTGAACCGTGAAATCACCACAAATTGCTATTTTCACCTCAATAATACCTGAATGTAGGTAGAGACTACAACACTCCCGCCCGCACCCGGCTCAAAGATTCGGGTGTCATCAATAAATACGAGGCGATATGATTGACAGAAGCACGTTTCGCTGCTTCCGGATATTCCTGTTGAAAACGCAGATAACGTTTTCTTGCCGACTCAAAACGCCAAGAGTCCGCTTTCTCTTGCGAAAGCATCAAAGCCCACTCCAGTATTTTCTGGTACAATCTATTAATAGCTAAAGATGTTTTCAATAAATCGCTAAATTCCGAAAAAGAGATCCGGTGATAAACCGTCGGTTCCAATGCCTCGATTAATAAACGCGTCGGTTCTCTTTGGAATGTGCTGGCTATACAAATAACGATATTTCCCTCACAGGAGAAATGCTCGGTAATATCACGTTTATTCTTATAGTAAAACTGGCGTAATAATCCCGATTCCACATAATATAAATATTTAGATATTTGTCCGTTATCCAACAATAATTCTCCTTTCGCAGCCTTACTTGATTCTATGATCGAGGCCAGAGAATCCAAATCCGCATTGGGTAATGGATAAAAACGTTTGGATATCATTTCGGCTATTTCTTGTGGTGTCTTCATACTATTCATCATTTTCTGATCTATATCATTTTTTATCTCCTTACAAAAATAGATATTTGTTGCATATAACAAAACAAACACATATTAAATAGTCAAGGTTAGTCTAGGCAAAAAATTATTACTATCGTTTAAAAGCTAATCGGATTAGATTGTTTTCCCTGATTAGCTGTTGCATAATCGCAAGGCTTGATCGAGAGATCAGGCCTTGTTATTTTCTGGTTTGTAGCGAGAGAATATCGCTTTCGCATTATCTAAACGTTCTTTTGATAAGGGTTCCACCCCCTTTAACGGATAATCGAGGCCTAATTGCTCATATTTATAGGTTCCCATCGTATGATAAGGCAATAATTCCACTTTGCGAACCACTTTATATGAACTGACATACCGAGCTAACGCCTCCAGCCACTCGTCATTATCCGTATATCCGGGGACAATAACATGGCGAATCCAAGTATCTATGCCACGTCTCTCCAATTCATCCAAGAACAGAAGCGTATTATCCTGCTTGACACCCGCCAGTAACGGATGTAAATCCGGGTTTAAGGTTTTGATGTCCAATAACACTAAGTCCGCATAATCCAAGACTTCCCAAGCTTTTGAGGTACATACGAAACCAGATGTGTCCAAAGCTGTGTGAAGACCTTGCTCTTGGCACAAACGGAAAAACTCTTTCAGAAACTCAGGTTGCAATAAAGGTTCCCCACCGGTAACAGTCACCCCCCCACGGGCGATAAAACTCTTATACCGTAAAACTTCCGTCAATAGCTCGCCGGGAGTCATCTGATATTTCACCTTCCCTTTCGGGTTCCAAGTATCCGGGTTATGGCAATACAGGCAACGCAACGGGCAGCCCTGCATAAAAACGACAAAGCGAATTCCGGGACCATCTACGGTCCCGAAACTCTCTAATGAATGTATCTTACCTTTTATCACTTACAGTGAATGGTTAATGGTTCTTGAAATAACATCCAACTGTTGTTCACGAGTCAGTTTCACGAAGTTTACCGCATATCCGGATACACGGATCGTAAGTTGCGGATATTTCTCGGGATGTTCCATAGCGTCGATCAACAAATCCTTATCAAATACGTTAACATTCAGATGCTGACCTCCATCCGGAGTAAAATAGCCATCCAATAAGCTAACCAGATTATTGATCTGCATTTCACGCTCCTTTCCCAACGTAGCCGGAGAAACAGCGAAAGTATAAGAGATGCCGTCGTGCGCATGCTGGAATGGAAGCTTCGCTACCGAAGCTAGCGCAGCGATAGCACCTTTCGTATCACGACCGTTCATAGGGTTCGCGCCCGGAGCGAAAGGAGTTCCACCGATACGGCCATCCGGTGTCGTACCAGTCTTCTTACCATATACCACATTAGAGGTGATCGTAAGGATGGACTGCGTAGGTTTCGCATGGCGATAGGTCTCGTGCTGACGCAAATATTCCATGAACTTCTCGGTGATCTCTACAGCGATACTATCCGTACGATCATCGTTATTACCGAAAGGAACATATTCGCCCTCACGTTCGAAATCAACCGCCAAGCCACGCTCGTCACGGATCACACGTACTTTCGTATCACGGATAGCAGCCAACGAATCGGCAACGATAGAAAGACCGGCGATACCTGTCGCACGGATACGCTCTACATCCCCATCGTGAAGCGACATCTCGAATGCCTCATACGCGTATTTATCATGCATATAATGGATTATCTTCAAGGCGTTCACATACACTTTCGCCAACCAGCGCATCATTTGCTCATACTTAGCCATCACCTCATCGTATTCCAGATACTCGCCGCGAACCGGCTCGAACATCGGGGCTACCTGTACGCCGCTGCGCTCATCCCGTCCTCCGTTGATCGCATATAATAAACATTTCGCCAAATTCGCACGGGCTCCGAAGAACTGCATCTGCTTACCGATCTTCATAGGAGAAACGCAACAAGCGATACCATAATCATCTCCATAATCCGGACGCATCAAATCGTCGTTCTCATATTGGATAGCCGACGTATCGATAGAGACCTTGGCACAGAAACGTTTCCAGTTCTCGGGAGCGTTCTTAAACCACAGAACCGTCAAATTGGGTTCTGGTGCCGGACCTAGATTATATAATGTATGGAGATAACGATAGGAAGTTCTTGTTACCAAAGAACGGCCATCCACTCCTTGGCCGCCCAAGGACTCTGTTACCCAAACCGGATCACCGGAGAACAAATCATTGTATTCCGGCGTACGTAAGAAACGAACGATACGCAACTTGATGATCAGCTGGTCTACTAACTCTTGCGCCTCCTCTTCCGTCATCTTACCCTCACGGATGTCTTTCTCGATATAAATATCCAAAAACGTAGAAGTACGTCCGATAGACATCGCCGCGCCATCTTGGTCTTTTACCGCCGCCAGATAAGCTAAGTACACAAACTGAACCGCCTCACGAGCGTTTTGCGCCGGGCGGGTCACGTCGAAGCCATAACTAGCGCACATTCTCTCGAACGCTTTCAACGCCTTGATTTGCTCAGAAATCTCCTCACGGCTCTGGATAATCTCTTCCGTGATCTCTTGGATATCCAAACGATTCAAGAAACGCTTTTTCTCCTCGATCAAGATTGCCGTACCATATAAAGCGACACGACGATAGTCACCGATAATACGTCCTCTACCATACGCATCGGGCAAGCCGGTGATGATAGCCGAACGACGTGCGGCAACCATCTCTTCCGTATATGCGGAGAAAACGCCCTCGTTATGCGTCTTACGGTACTTCGTGAAGATCTCTTTCGTCATCGGGTCTAAATGATAACCGTAGGCTTCCAAGCTATTCTCGACCATACGGATACCACCCTTCGGGAAGATACCACGTTTCAGCGGAGCATCGGTTTGTAACCCAACGATAACCTCATTCTCCTTATCAATATAGCCCGGACCATATACATCGATCCCTTGAGGTAATTTTGTCTCGGCGTCATAAACTCCCTTTTCTCTCTCGACCTTAAACATCTCGGTCAGCTTGTTCCAGACCTTACGGGTCTTCTCGGAAGAAGCGACTAAAAAGGAATCATCCCCTTCATAAGGCGTATAGTTACTCTGGATAAAATCTCTTACATTGATCTCTCTCTTCCAGGTCTCACCCTTAAAGTGATCCCAGTACTCATTCTCAAATTTCATAAACAATCTTATCTAATACCACATTTTTACCGGCACAAAGGTAAAACTTTTATCCTCATGTTCCTGTAACATTTGCGACACCCCTCTAAAATCCCTATAAATAGGTATTAAAAATATACAAGAAGAAACGGGATAGTAATGCGATGCTTTGCACGAAGTCTCCATTTTATTCACTATCTTTGCCTACAGAACGTAAAAGTTAATCTGGATCAAACACATGAGAAATATCCTGTTTACCGTTTTATTTATAGGAATACTATCTTTAATCGCATCTCCTATCTCACTCGCGTCTAAATCTTTGCATAAGGCAAATATGATTAATTTGTCGAACAATGCCATTATTTGCATGCATCAAGATCCGGATGGCTATTTGTGGATCGGGACTTACGACGGACTTAACTTATACAACGGAAAAGATACGTATGTATATCGTTTCGAATTAAATAACAAAAACTCTCTTTGTAGTAATATCATTCACAAAATATCCGACGCAGAACCCGGCTTTTTATGGATATCAACCTCTTTAGGTATCAATAAATTCTCGCTAAAGAAACGGAAAGTCACCGAGTCTTACCCGGGATACATGGAGAGTGATCTGGTAGCGACCGATTCATCCGGTATCACATTAGCCATTTGTAAAGAAAACCGGATATCTTGTTACACCCCATTTAGCGATGGATTCCGGGATCTGCCGAGAGAAGGGATAGGCCCTCAAACCGTACGGACTTTATTCGCCGGAACAGACGGATATTTTTATTTACTATTGACCTCGGGAATACTGAAAAAGTTAACACCGGATTTCTCCAATACAACTTTTAATTTACTATCGGAAGAACGCCAATTCCATAATAAACCGATCTTATCCGCATTTCATGAGAATAACCATATCTTCATTGTCGATACCGACAATAAGTTATATCGCCAACAGGTAGACGGAAGCGGGAAAGAATTCCTGTTTGATCTGTCTGGAATGACAAATAAATATGGAAACATCATTAAGATATGTACCTTCCAATCCAATGTATATATCGTTTTCCGTAACGGCAATATTCTAGACCTAAGCCAACCGGAAAACACGATAGACACGGGCATCGGTATCTTTTGCCTGATGAACGATAAAAGACAGGAGATTCTTTGGGTAGGGACCGATGGACAAGGCATACGGATGTTTTACGATAAACCCGATCTTTTCGGCTCTATCTTACTCAAGGATTTACCGATTAATATACAGAACCCCATACGTTCTTTATATACAGACAATGATCGATCCCTTTGGTTCGGGACAAAAGGAGACGGAATTGTCCGGATACAAGCCTATGACACTTACCCAAACAAAAAGGCGATTCCACAAAGCGCTATCACGCATTTCACCACCGCCGACGGATTATCCAGCAACCGGGTATATAGCTTCCAGAGAAGCGAATTCCATCCTTGTATCTGGATCGGTACGGAAGGCCCGGGGCTCTGTTATTATTCTTATAAAGAAAATCGAATGAAGACGATCCCGCAGCAAGAGGACACTCCCCCTATCCGCTATATCCATTCTATTTGTGAGGTAAACGACTCGACATTATGGTTGGCGACAACCGGCAACGGATTACTGAAGGTTACTTTACGTATGGATAAAGTCACGCCTACAATCAGTAAGATACAGACCTTCCCGCTAAAAAACGGGGAGAATACCTGCAAAGAGATTCAATCCATGATATATGATAACGACTCGACCTTATTTCTCGGGAGTCGTGGCGGTTATGGGGTTATTAGTTTTAACATATTCAACCAGAAATATGAGTTCCTGCAAACCAACAATTTAAGGAATCCGGCCATTGGAGACGTGTTATCTGTATGCCAGACCGAGGATTCTACTTTCTATGCAGGCGCCAGCTCCGGACTTACCCGGATTAAATTTAAAAGAGGAAAGATACATTTACGCCAATTCGATAAAAGCAACGGGATCGCAAACGACATGATCCATGGCATTCATGAGGGGAATGATAGCTGTATCTGGTTAAGCACCAATAAAGGTCTCACCAAATATAATCCCCGGAATAATTTTTTCCATAATTATCATCAACCTTATTTTAGCGTCACGGAATTCTCTGATGACGCTTATTGGAAATGCCCATACTCCGAGCGTTTATTCTTTGGAGGCATCAACGGATTAGTCTGGGTAAATAAACAAACGGAGCCGGAGCATACCTATCAACCAGAATTAAGTTTCTTCGAGTTGCAAATGGATAAACAAATCCTTCCATTATATAAGAACATCAGCCAGAACGGTGTAACGGTTCCGGCTGATGTGCAATCGTTAACGATTGCGTTCGTCGCTCCGGATTACATCAACGGGGAGAATTACGAGTATTCGTATCAGTTGGTCAACTATAATTCCTCTTGGGAAAAATTGCAAAAGACAAACAAGGTAACTTTCATGAACCTCCCGTACGGGGAATACTTGCTGAAAGTCCGTTATCGTAACGATGTCATTGATTCGTCGGCAAAAGAATACACCCTACCTATCAAGGTATTACCTCCTATTTATCTAAGCTCATTAGCTATTTTCACGTATCTTTTTATCGGTACGGTTTTAATCATCATTGCCATCTATCGCATCCATTACCAAATACTAAAGAAACAGAAACAAATAGCAGACAAGATCAAGGAGGAGCAAAAAGAGAAGCTATACGAGTCTAAGCTGAATTTCTTTACCCATATCACGCATGAGTTATGTACCCCGCTTACCTTGATCAATGGCGTGGAGAATTATATCCAAGCCTATGCCGCCACCTCAAAAGACAAGACATTAGAAAAATACACTTCAGTCCTCCGGGAAAATGTAGAGGAACTGAACGGGCTTATCCAAGAAATCCTTGATTTCCGGAAAGCGGAAGACGCTGGATTCAGTCATACGCACATCCGAAGAGTATCCGTATCCTCTCTTTTGCGAACTCAATTCGAATGGTTTTACCCACTATCCGAGCAACACCAAATCCAATTCAAGATCGATGCTCCCAAAGAGCTTTATTGGAATACGGATTCCGTCTATTTCAAGAAGATCCTAGCAAATCTGATTTCCAACGCATTTAAGTATACGGAAGACGGGGGCACGGTTCGTATCTCCTTACATGAGGAGGAGAACTTCCTCGTCCTTAAAGTTTACAACACCGGCAAAGGAATCGAGGAGGCAGACATGCAAAATATTTTCGACCGATATCGTATCCTTGGCACGATGGATAACGACGATAACAGGCAAAATACGGCACGGAATGGCCTCGGCTTATTTATCTGCCACAGCCTCGTACAATCCTTAGGTGGTAAAATCGACATAGAGAGTGAGGTCGGCCAATATGCTGAATTTACAGTTACCTTACCTTTTGGCATCGTAGAGGAGAGCTCAGACGACACGATAGACGAAGATATTCCCGTATCGCTTCCTTCCCCAAACACGGATATACAAAAGCCGCAAATCTCACATACGGCACAAAAAGAGACGGAAGATAAACCGATGATACTCGTTATCGACGATCATAAAGACATCGTCTGGCTAATCACGGAAACCCTCTCTTCCGAATATCAGGTTCAGGAAGCTTATAATGCGGAGGAGGCTCTGGAATTCCTCAAGCAATACACTCCCTCCCTTATCATCACCGATATCATGATGCCTAATATCGACGGATTGGAATTGATCTCTCTTATCAAGGAAAATAGATATACCCGTCATATCCCGCTTATTATCGTATCTGCCAAAATATCAGACCAAGAGCAAGCGGCAGGACTTAATATAGGAGCGGATGCCTATCTAACCAAGCCTTTCTCGCCAACAGTTCTCCTATCCGTCGTGAACCGATTGATGACAAATCAAAGAGAATTAAAAGAGTATTTCTATTCTCCGGAAAGTGCTTATCAATATACGGAAGGGCAATTATTACATCAAGAAGACAAGGAATTCCTTGACGCCGTAACCGCTATCATCAAAGAAAATGTCAGCAAGGAAGGACTCGGTCCCGAGCTGGTAGCGGACGCACTGAATATAAACACCCGCATCTTATATCGCCGTTTCAAGAAAATATCTACCATGACGCCGAGTGATTTTATAAAGGATTATAGGTTAAACTATGCAGCGCAATTACTCGTAAATACCAACATGAGCGTTCAGGAAATTATTTATAATGTAGGGATTTCTAACAAATCATACTTCTATAGGGAGTTTGCCCGTAAATATAACATGACTCCTAAAGAATACCGCACAAAAGAGGCATAAATCATTGATTCCTAAATAGTGTCATAATCTACCAAAAGAGTATCATAATCTGCCATATGCATTTCATGACACTTCTTCGGCATTTCAAAGCACTCTTCAATTCGTTAAGACCTATTAATATTGCTGTCGAATAACAAAGCAAACCGCTTGTGTGTATTCTTCCTTCGGGAAGCACATTATTAACTTTTAATTTAATGTTTTTATGAAAAAAAAGAGTGAAGGTAAGACGAGGAAATGCCTGACTTTATTAGGTGGACGAACCTCTTTGTTACTTTGTTTATCTTTAATGTTTCAGTCCTCTTATGCGGCCGAAGATTCTACTGTTCCTGAAATGGGAAACATGGAGATTCATCAGATCGCACAGCAAAGTTCAACCATTAAAGGTGTAGTAAAAGACCAAAAGGGTGAACCTCTGATTGGCGTTAGTATTGTTGTGAAAGGAACCACGAACGGAACTGCTTCGGACTTTGACGGAAATTTCACCTTGGATGTACCGGATAACAGCACATTGGTATTTTCCTTCATCGGCTTCAAATCCCAAGAAGTTCGTTATACCGGGCAAAAAACATTGAACATAGTCTTAGCTGAAGACTCTGAGACACTAGACGAGGTAGTAGTCGTAGGTTACGGTTCCCAAAAGAAAGGTGAGATCACCTCATCCGTTACCAGCGTGAAAGCATCCGACTTTAACAAGGCACCGGTAGTGAACCCGATGCAATTGGTGGAAGGACGTGTAGCTGGTCTGACTGTATCGCGTGGTAGCACCGACCCGAATGGCGAGGTAAAAGTACAGATGCGTGGTGCCTCATCTCTGAAAGGTAGCAATGAGCCTCTCGTTATTATTGACGGTATGCCGGGTAATATGACTTCTTTGAACGCTATCGCACCCGAGGATATCGAGGCGATCGACGTATTGAAAGACGGTTCCGCAGCCGCTATCTACGGAACCCGGGGTAATAACGGTGTGATCATCGTCTCCACGAGACGTCCGCAAGCCGGAACTACTCAAGTGGATTACTCAGGATATATCATGCACGAGGCGGTTTATAAACGGCCGGAAATCTTAAATGGAGACGAGTTCGTCGCTTATGGCAAGGAAACCAACAACGCCAATATCCGCGACTTTGGTGGACGGGATAACCATTACGACGCTTTATTGAATAAGAGTAATTTCACCCATGTACACAACTTGACCGCTACTGGTGGTAATGGTAAGACAAACTATCGCGCTTCTTTAAATTACAAAAAGAATGATGGTATGATCCGTAACACCAGCCGTGAAACGATCAATGGCTCTATCGCTGTGAACCACCGTGCGTTTGATGATAAACTACAGCTTTCTTTCAATCTAGCAAACTCTTTCGTGAAAGTGGACGCAGTTTCCGATGATGTGGATAAGGTAGGAGATATCCCTAATTACGGCATATTATACCAGGCGATCCGTATCAACCCGACGATGCCTATTTATAAGGAAGACGGCTCCTTCTGGGAAACTTACAGCGGTTACGAAGATTTCAACCCGGTAGCCCGCATATACCAGCGTACCAAGAAAAAGGAATTCAAGAATTTATTGGCGAACTTCAAGGCTCAATATGAGATTATCCCCGGTCTGACAGCCGCCGCTTTCTTCGCTATGGAGAAGAACGACGCATTAACTAACGATTATAGCATGCGTGAGGAATATAGCCAATATAAAGACGGTACAAACGGACGCGCCAAAAAAGAATATTATCAGAATACCAACCGTACTACTGAATGGACAGCAAACTACAATACTTCCATCAACGGCGTACACAATATTACCGGTTTGCTGGGATACAGTTACCAAGATTTTGAATACGAGCAATTCAGCGCCGAGAACAAGAACTTCTTGACGGACGTATTCGGTACCAATAACCTAGAAGCCGGCGGTTATCTAAAAGATGGTAAGGCCGAGATGAAGAGTAAAAAAGAGACCAGCAAACTGATCGCCTTCTTCGCCCGTGCCAACTATAATTACGACGGTAAATACATGGCCAGCGCCTCTATCCGCCGTGAAGGTTCCACAAAGTTCGGAGCGAACAACAAATGGGCTTGGTTCCCCTCCGTCAGCGCAGGCTGGATGATCTCTCGTGAGGACTTCATGGAGAGCCAAGAAGTATTCGACGTATTGAAATTCCGTGCCGGTTTCGGTATCACGGGTAGTCTACCTACCGATCCATATATGTCTCTCGCTACCTACGGCACAGGTGCTGGAGCTTGGAACGCTTACACCGGTTCATGGCTAACCGCCACTTACGGTCCGAATATCAACCCGAATCCGGATTTGAAATGGGAGAAGAATGAGTCCTTGAACATCGGTTTCGACTTCGGCTTGCTAGGTGGACGCCTAAATGGTACGATCGATTGGTATAGTCGTACGACTCGCGACTTGATCAGTAGCTACAATGCCCAACAGCCATCCTTGATCTACAACACGATCACCACCAACGTAGGCACGATGAGAAATAGAGGTATAGAATTAGCATTAAACGCAGAGGTCGTAAAGACTAAGGATTTCTCTTACACGGCTAATTTCACGTTCTCATACGAGAATAATAAATCTTCTTACGAGGATCAATATGACCTGCCCTCTCCGGGTAACCCGGGCAAGGCTTACCGCCTACAAGAAGGACAGCCGATCGCATCATTCTTCGGTTATGTATGCGATGGTATCAATCCGGACGGAACTTGGAATCTTCGCGACATAGACGGAAAGGAAGGTCTGTCTGACGCTGACCGTACCTTTATCGGTAATGGTTTGCCGAAATTCAAGGCTGGCTTACAGAACACATTTACCTATAAGAACTTTGACTTCAGCTTCTTCCTGCGCGGTATGTTTGATTATGACGTATTGAACGAGGGTGCTATTTATTTCGGAACGACTGTTAATATCGATCAGTCTGGCACAAACGTATACAAGGATGCCTTGAAGAACAAGGTAACAGAGCAACCATTGTTCTCTTCTTATTATCTAGAGAAAGGGAACTTCTTGAAGATCGATAACGTGACACTAGGTTATACATTCAACTTCAAAAATAATAAATATGTGCGCAACTTACGTATTTATGGTAATGTCACCAATCTTGCGACTATTACAGGATACTCTGGTTTAACCCCTGACGTAAACGTAACAGGACTACAAGCAGGTATAGAGAAGCGCGGATCTTATCCCACCACCCGTACCTTCACGTTTGGCGTTAATTTTGGATTCTAATTAAGTAACAATAGATTTAAGACAATACAATGAAAGCTTTAAAAAATATATGCGCAATTTCATTATTGCTGGGAGCTACCGCATTTACCTCTTGTACGGACCTGACAGAGGAAATACATAGCTCGGTAATCGCTGAGAATTATTACAACAATGCAGGCGAGGTAATGGCCGCCATGATGCGTCCATGGGGACACTTCTGTGGAACTATGCAAGTAGCCCAATCGCCTTGGTCATGTAACGAGTTATCTTCCGACTGTGCCGCATGGCCTCAAAAAGGTCGCCACGGCTATGACAATGGAGACTGGATTCGCTTACACCGCCATCAATGGATTCCTACGGATGGTCAAGTAGTGGATGCTTGGAAAAAATTATTTGAAGGTATCGGATATGCTAACAACTTCCTTACAGATACAGAGAATATAGATTTTGAAGCACTCCAAGTTCCAATGTCTAAAGCACAAGCACAAGCGGAGATGCGTGTATATCGCGCTTACTGTTATTGGTATGTGATGGATATGTTCGGTACGGCTCCAATTTGCGAGAAAATCGGTGAAATCAATCCTTCCTCCAAATCTCGCGCAGAGTTATTCGCTTGGATCGAAAAAGAGTTAAACGAGAGTATTCCTTCTTTGTCAGAGAGTAAAACAGAGACCTACGGACGTGTATCCAAATGGGGGGCTTACGCATTATTGGCTCC
>ERZ779924.604-NODE-604-length-15544-cov-6.13564_pt1 | contig 15544 bp, 17 predicted proteins | sample MGYA00511955_ERZ779924 | MGnify/ENA primary metagenome ERZ779924 (study PRJEB29588, sample SAMEA1969417) | human gut metagenome | biome: human gut; feature: human-associated habitat; material: faeces | place: Denmark | collected 2008/2010 ... | reverse complement strand
AGATCGTGACGGTATGGGGTGCTGTGGTTAGGAGCACGAGAATTAGTATACACTCTCGAGGCTCAAAAACCTAACGTTCAATTTCTCGCGATCGCGTACAAGCATGCGAGCGAATGCGAGCGCGTCCTCAATCCTGGTGCAAGTCTTCACACGCTTGTCGTTGTAGTTGAAATCGTAGTACCAGATATTGAACTGCTTGAAATCGGTCATCTGAAGAACTCCTTTTTCCGTCCCTTCCTTACAAGAAATATAATAGCACTAACTGTTACAAAAAAACTAGTTGTAATTATAACAATAGCCGTTAAAATAATACCCAAGTTCCAACAGACGAGGGAAAGGATCGTCATGAACAAGTCTGAAATCGAGAGCCTGTGGAGGGCACTATGCGCGACAACGTGCAAGCCTGGTACACGCGCACCCTACGATAGCGTGTGCGTACATAACCGCGTGGTCTACGCTACGAACAGCTATGTCTTGCACCGTGTCGAAGGGCTCTTTCAATCCGGTATGCTCTTCCGCGCGCTTCACGGCCATAGCCTCGCATATATAGACCGCACCGATGTGCTGGACGGTCTTCTCAAATACAGGCCAGATAATCGCGAGTTCGCAAACATGATTCCCGACTACGACCCCGCAAAGCTCATGCTCGCGCTGCGACCGCATCGAGCGCTAGGCTCGACGGTCAAGTTCTATAGCGGGGCGCGTCGCGAGTACGCACCATTGGTCATCGTGAGCAAGACGAACACCCCCAAGGAGCCGGTCATCATCACTACCGTCATCCAGGGCGAGAAGAACGGATGGAAATAGCTACAATACCGTTAGGCTTATGGGATTCGGCAAAGGGCCGGGTCCCTTTTTTCTGCCGGAAAGGAGGCAACGGAATATGGACGTCAATGTAGTTATGGATCTGGTGAGCAACGTGGCATTTCCTATCGCGGCATTCGTGATGATGTACTACAGCAACACGAAGACCATCGAGGAGCTTCGCAAGACCATCGAGGAGAACAGCCTGATCATGGCTAAGCTCTCCGAGAAGCTCGACAACCTGACGACCAAGGAGGTCTAGTCAATGAAACCAAACCGCATCGAGCGGAAGAAAGGCGCGGCATTTGCCGCGTTTTTCTTCGCGCTCGCGATCGCATTTTCGGTGCCGACTGGCGCGGAGGCATACCAGAGCGTCAACAAGTACGTATCTAGCGGGCACGGTTACCTTAATGCGAGCTATCTCGTTATCCACGAGACCGCTAACCCCGGTGCGAGCGCCTACAACCACACGTTGCTATGGGCTCGTGACGATACCTATGCGGTACATCACGTGATGGAGCTCGACGGCTCGACTGTGTATAACACGGTTCCGGAGAACCGCCTTTGCTGGCACGTGGGCAACGGCAACGGGTGCACGATCGGCATCGAGCTCGCGCACGCAACCAATGCAGCCGATTTCGCTAAACAATGGGGCGAGGCCGTCAAGTGGACCGGGGACGAGCTGCGAGCCCACGGTTGGGACACGTCGCGCCTGCTGTCCCACTACGAGGCCGCTCGTCGCTGGGGAGGTTCCGACCACACCGACCCTAACGGTTATTTCCGCGCATACGGGAAGACGTGGCTCGAGTTCAAGCAGGCCGTTTCCGCATATCTAGGTAGCGGATACGTAGCGCCTATCGCGCCCACCGACGGCAACGGGGGCACATATCAGCCTTCAACCTCCGCGACTCGCTCGTCCTTCCCTAAGTCAACCGGGAAGAGCGTGAACATCCACTACGCTCTCCATAACCGTTATGGCTCGTGGAACGAGGTCGTGACCAATTTTAACGACAGTAACTCCGAGGGCTTCGCCGGTATGCCCTACGGTTCCCACGACATGCTCATCGCTTGGGTGGATATCGGCACCCTTCGCTATCGCGTCCACACCAAAGAGAGCGGTTGGCTAGGTTGGGTGCAGTATGCCAACTACAACGATTCCGTGAACGGCATGGCAGGCATCTGGGGACAGACCATCGACGGCGTTCAGATGTACTACATCACTCCTAACGGTGACTACAAGCAGGTCTACTACCGATCTCAGGACGTCGCCCACGCCGGGTACTGGGACGAGGTGTGCGATGACGGCACGACCTACGGAGGCGACGACTACGCTGGCCTGTACGGTTACGCGCTCGACCGACTGCAATGCTATGTCTCGGATGGCACTCGTCGGTAACTGAATTTTATTAGAATAACTGTTGACACACAAAGCGTACTCTTCCTATAATGTCCATGACAGCAACGGGAAGGGGGTGCATCTCATGTCAAACACAAAGAAGGAGCGCGGACGAATCGGACGCCGGATTCAGATCTGCCATTGTGTAGGCAAGACAGTCGCCAATGGAAAGCTGATTGATTTCGAGCACGACCTCTACGGTGACTATTCGGACCCGGTGAAGGCGACGAACACGCTCCGCCAACGATTAGGTGATTCGTTCATCTCGATCACAAGCGTCGAGACCGAATCCGACTACTATTCAATCCCTACAAGACTTTTCCTCAAAGTCGCAATGAACTACGCAATCGGAAAGGAACCTCATTATGACTAACGACAACACCCAGCTCGCACCTATGGACAACTGCACCGACCTCTACACCCCGGCAAGCTACTCAAGCATCCAGGCTACCGACAAAGAGACCAAGAAGCTCGTCGTCAACGCGATGAACAACGCCGAGTCTTTGTCCGACCACGAGGGCGAGACCCTCGAAGTCATCGGCGTTTTCACCAAGCCCGGCATCCGCCGCGCGCGCGACAAGAACGGTATCGATATGCCATGCACCAACACCACGCTCGTCTGCGTGGACGGGACCGCCTACTTCTCCCAGTCCGAGGGCGTGCGCAACGCCGCGGATAACTTCATGGCCGCGGGCCTGTTCGATGAGGGAGAGGTCGTCCCGATGAAACTCGTCTCCAGCAAGCTCCCCAACGGCAACACGCGCAAGACGCTCGTGCTCGTCTAGTCAAGACTTAATCCCCAGCTCCCGTTGCTTTAACATCAGGCGGTGCGGTCAAGGCCGCACCGCTTTTTATTTGGAGGTCGAGCCCTATGGCACGTGCGAAAAGGACATCGGACGAGGTATATAACGCGCGACGCCGCGCCAAGAGACTGCTGGCGCGCCTGGAGCGCGAGGACGTTAGCGGCACGAGCGCGTCGCAGAAGCGAGCGCACGCCGACTATATCGCGAGCGTGCGCGAGCAGATCGCGCAGTCCTACCAGGGGACGCGGCAGGTGCACCAGGTATCCGAGGCGCAGACGCGCACGAAGATGGCCGCTGAGCGCCTGGACCGCATGACGACCGCGCCGCGCAAGGCGAGGTCTCGCGCCGCGAGGTCGAACCTCATCTTCCAGCGGCAACTCAACCTGGCACGCTCTGGCGCGCCGAGTACGCTCGGAGACAGCGGAAAGGAGGCCGTGTCGGTCTTCTACGCCGCGACACGCCGGTTCTGGCGCGGGAAGGACCCCAAGGAGCGGAACAGGCTGATAATGGAGGGCTTAGGCGTCACATCGCTCTCCGAGGCCTACGACCGCGTTATCGGTGCCAATAGGAAGGCGCTCGACAGCCTGGTATCGTCCGGCGCGCAGACGTCGCTCGTCGAAGGGCTGACCTCCGAGAACGAGGCCTTCTATGGCGAAGTGGATTTCGACGCGGAGCTGACCGGTTCGGCGGCATGGGCGTCCAAGATCGTCATGTTCGGATAGTAAAAAAGGTGCGGGGATGGGATTCAAATCGAAAAGGCCGGAGTTTCGTGTAGCGGCGAGCTACGATACCGAGACGTGCAACATATGCACCGACCGCTCGGAGAACACGTGGCGCGCCTATCCCGTGCTGTTTATCGTGAACGACCTGCGCGGGTGCGACCTGCGGACCTATGAGCCCGGCGCGGGCCGTATCGGCTTCCATCGTCACGAGGCCGAGATGCAGGCCGCTATAGACGAATATATCGCATGGGGCGAGCGAGAGCATTGCATACCGATCATCTGCGCCTACAACCTCATGTTCGACCTTCAACCGCTCATGCACGACCTCAACGAGCGCTGGGATATGGAAGTGTCCGCGCAGAGTGCTACAAGCGCCTATACCGTCGATATCGTGCGCGACGGCGCGGTGAAGCTCCGCTTCTGGGACACCTTCTACCTCGAGATGCGCGGGCTCGCGAAGATGGGCGAGGCGGCAGGTCTGCCGAAGGCCGAGGGCGATTGGGACTATTCAAAGATCCGCACGCCCGAGACGCCGCTCACGCAAGAGGAGCTATTCTACGCAGGGCGCGACACAGAGGTCATTCCCGCATATCTGCGCTACCTGCTCGAGTCCAACGAGTGGCTCCGCCCCGAGTGGCTCGGCGTGCGCGTGCTGACCAAGACGTCGCTCGTGCGCCAGGCGGGAAAGATGGAGACCGGGCGCCTCCGCATCCCCAGGGCGAAGGGTAGGCCGATCTCGGTACAGGCCGCTTTCGAGCGCATGTGCTCCGAGGAGCTCGCGCCGACATACGCGCAGTACGCGCTGCGCAAGGCCTGCTTTCGAGGAGGCTTCACGCTCACGAGTGCGCGCTACTCCGGCATCGTGCAATCGAACGTCTACTCGATTGACGAGACCTCCGCGCACCACGCCTACATAAACGGCCATATGTGCCCGGTCCATTTTCGCGGCCTGCTCCCGCCGGTACTCCAGGCGATGGCCGAGACCGTGTGCGCGACCGGCCTCGATTCGGCGATGCGACACTGGGAGGAGCCTTTCGGGTGCGCATTCCACGCCCAGATACGGTTTACGAATATGCGCCTGCGCGAGGGGAGCGCCTTCGCGTGCTGGGATATCGCGCTGCTGTCCGAGGCGAAATTCAAGGCTAAGGGTCAGTTGGGCGACTGGGGCGGGCAGGCCGACCGCGACGGCGTTACCGCGGTGCGCAGCGCCGGTTACGTCGATACCGCATATAACGGGCGCTTCGCATTCGGCAAGCTAGTATCCGCTGAGTCCGCTATCGTCAACGTGTCCGAGTTGGAGCTGTGGTGCATGAGCCGGGTATATGCGTGGGATTCGATGGAGGTTATTTTGGGGGAGGGCACTATGAGTTTCGTAAAGCCGCCCGACTACGTGACCCTGCTGTCGAACCTCTTCTACGCGCGCAAGGCCGCGTGCAAGGAGATCCTCAAGACCTACGCCACCGGCACGCCGTACGCGCCGGATATACCCGAGACGATTCCCGAGGGCATCGCCGCGCGCATCCGCTCGGGCGAGATGGAGCGCGCCGACCTCGAGGCGTACTACAGCTCGACCGTCAAGGGCATGTTCAATTCCATCTACGGCATGGAGGCGCAGGACGTTTTCAAGCCCGGTTACAAGATCGAGGGCGGCGAGATATCGGTCGACCGCTCGACCGTCGTGTCGCGCGAGACCTATGCGGAGCATTACGAGGAAGCGAAAGACAAGCTTGTGCTCTACCCCTACGGCCTGCGCATCGTGGGCGGGTCCCGTATGGCTATCGTGGCCGCGATCGAGCTCATATACCGTGAGCTCGGTGAGCGCGTGCGCGTGCTGGGCGGCGATACCGACTCGCTCAAGATATCGTGCGATGCTGACGTCACGGCGGGCGACCTAATGTGCGCGCTCGAGCCGTTCCACGGCGCCGTCACGGCATCCATAGACTCGTGCATGGTCCGCATCCGCGCAAACTTCCCCGGCTACGCCTCGACGCTCGCGGGCGTCGGGACGTTCGAGGTCGAGGGCGAGGCGTATCCGCTCCACATGGACGCATGGAACAAGGCGCGCGTGAGCTGGGACGGCGAGCACGCGCACATAACGTGCGCCGGTCTGTCGCGCCCGACGGGTATGTACCATATAGAGAACTGGATTGACGACATGAGCGCGGGCCACGGATTCGCCGAGGTCGCGCCGCGCGTTCTCGGCTGGGGAGTGCGCGTGTCGCATGCCGTGTGCCACGCGCTCGAGCACTACAGGCCCGCATCCGCCGACGTGCTGGACATGGACGTGACCGACTACCTCGGAGATACCGCGCACGTGAGGACGCACGAGTCGATAGCGCTCTATCCCTCCGACCGCGTGCTCGGCGATTCGGAGAAGGGCGGCAACGCGCGCACCGTCGCATATATACGCGAGCGCTACGGGCGCGAGGTGGATACGGTCGAGCGCGTCATCGACTACGACGGTATGCGCGCGAGCTACACTTATATCGACGATGAAGGGAACGAGGCCGAATGGTAAACCTGAATGACGGCATCCACTACAACTGGGAGAAGACCCTGAGCTACAACGCGGATATCACGATGGTCGTAGGCGCGCCGAACAAGGGCAAGACGTACGGCCTTCGCGCCTACGCGCTCAACGCCGCAATCAAGCGAGATGAGCGTTTCGTCGAGGTCTGCCGCACGCTCGACGAGCGCGACGCCGTGAAGAAGGGTTACTTCGACAAGCTGGTCGCGACCGATGAGGAGTTCGGCGGATACGACTTCAAGTGCGAGAACAATGAATTCAAGTACCGCGCGTGCGGCGCCGAGAAGGGCACACCGTGGAAGGTCTGCGGTTACGTCGTCGGCTACGCCGAGATGCAGGGAACCAAGAAGAGGACGTTCACCGGCGTCAAGAACGTCATCTTCGACGAGGCGATCATCGAGAACATCGACGCGACCCACACCTACAAGCGCAACGAGTGGAATATGCTCGCGCGAATCATCGACTCGTGCGTGCGCGAGGACCCCTACGACGGGCACCGAATCAAGCCCCATGTCTTCCTGCTCGGCAACGCCGTAGACCTGTTGAACCCCTATTTCGCGGCGATCGGCGTGAAGGGCGTGCCGAGGTTCGGCTATACCTGGTACCTGGACAAGATGGTCCTGCTCCATTACGTCGAGCCGGACGAGCACGACCTCTACCGCATGGACAATACGCTCGCGGGCCGCATGGGCAAGGTAACCGGCTACACGAAAGCAACCTACGCGAACGACTTCGCCGAGGACGACCGATACATAGCTAAGAAGCCCCCGCGCGCCAAGTACGTCATGGGATGCGTCCATATGGGGGACAGATACGGCATATGGGTCGACATGAGCGAAGGGTACTACTACGTGACCGGAAAGATACCCAAGAACGCCGAGCCGGTATTCGCGCTCACGAGGCGCGACAATACGCCTAACCGCATCGCCGCACAGCGCGCCGTCAAGACACTGCGCGTCATCGTCCAGATGTATTACGAGGGAAGCGTGCTCTTCGACTCGGTGAAGGTGCGCGAGGGCTTCCTGGACGCGATGTCGCTCTATGGCGTAAAATGACCGAGACGCCAGCGACGACTCGCGCGGCAGGCGGCGAGTAGGGATGATTCGGGGCAGCTATATCGTTCGGTCGATACCCGAACCCCGCACGCTCGGCGGCGTGTTTCAGCCGCACGCGCCATGTTTCGCAAAGGCGTTATATAATGGGCGCGATGCGCGGGCGATAGCCCGTTCGCATCGCGCCCTTATTTATAGCTATAGAAAGGAGCTGACATGGACGAGGACGAGAAGCCCAAGACCGAGGACGAACTGACCGCGGACGAGCAGATGATCGAGGACGAGACCGGCGCGTCCGGCGAGGAGGCGCACCGCATCGGCGAGTTCGACGACCTGCGCGGCCGCCTGGAGCGCATCGAGGGAATGCTCGGCGCCATCACCGAGACGCTCGATTCGATGCGCGCGACCGCTGCCGCGATCGACATCGACAACGGAGCCGACGTGATGGGCGGCGACGGCGACGGTGACGCCGACGTCATCGCCGACGACATCGAGATTCCCGATTACGAAGACATGGACCTTGACCTTTAAGGGGGTTAAAAGATGGCAACCAACAACACCACGATTGCGGGCCGCGTGTACCTGTCCGCGACCAATGACTTCCAGCAGCGCGTGCCCGACCCGACCGTCTCGGGCATCGACGCGACGAGCAAATTCCTGTTCCAGCCGAACAACGGCCGATACCTCAACGAGTTCATCGACGCCTACGTGAACCGCATCGGCGACCAGATCATCCACAACAAGGAGTGGGAGAATCCCCTGCGCGCCTTCAAGGGCGCGACGATGCGCTACGGTTTCAGTATCCAGGAGTCCGCGTTCAAGTGGATCAAGGCGCATACCTACAAGGTCGACGACGCCGTGCTCGAGAAGGTGAACGCGCCCGAGGCCGCAGTCTGGTACCACAGCGTCAACCGCAAGGACCGCTACGACATCTCACTCGAGTACCCCGACCTGCGCCAGGCATTCCTGGACGAGTACGGCCTGAACCGCCTCATCGACGCCGTGCTGACCGTTCCGCGCAACTCGGACAACTACGACGAGTACCTTTGCATGCTCAACCTTATCGCCTACTACGAGCACAACTGGGGGTTCTTCAAGCACCACGTGAGCGCAGCCCCCACCGACGAGGCGACCGGCAAGGAGTTCCTCAAGGCCGTGCGCGCCTACGCGAGCAAGCTCGAGTTCCCGACCGCGCTCTACTCCCCCGTGTCCGCCGAGTACGGAATCCCCGTGTTCGCCAAGCCCGACGAGCTCGTGCTCCTCATCACCGCCGACGCCATGGCATCGGTGGACGTCGACACGCTCGCGGGCATCTTCAACCTCGACAAGGCCGATATCAAGTACCGCACCGTCGTCGTCCCGGACCTCCCCGTTGCAAACGCCTTCGCGCTCCTCACCACGGACGCCTTCTTCGTGTGCCAGGACGTCGTATACTCCAACGAGAGCTTCTATAACCCCGCTACGCTCAACACTAACTACTACCTGCACCACTGGGAGATCGTATCCGCCTCGCCGTTCGTCCCCGCGATCCTGTTCACCACGGACGCCGCGACCGATATCCCCACGCTCACGCAGGCCGTGACCGGCGTCAACATCACTGCGGCATCGCAGAGCCTCAAGCCGGGCGAGACGACGCAGATGACCGTGAAGCTCGTCGGCACCATCACGGACAACGACCTCGGCGTGACCGTCGAGCCCAATGCCGTAACCTGGAGCGTGAGCGCCGAGACCGCCGCATCCAGCGGAAAGCCGATCGCGCTCAACTCCGCCACGCGCGTCGACCGACTCGGCGTCCTCCACATCCAGAAGACCGACCTCGATGCGGGCAACGTCCTCCACGTGACCGGCACGACGTCCCACGTCAACCCCTCCGGCAAGACCACGCTCTATAAGAAGACCGTGGACATCACGATCGCCTAGCCTATAATCTATAGTGCAAGGCGCCGCGCCCCTGCTCATGCGTGAGCGGGGGCGCATTTCTTTTAGGAGGCAAAATGGGCGATTTTCCGAACCTCGATAACGTAGATGTCTACAGGTACGACAACACGCTCGACTATTCACGATTCAAGCCGACCGCAAGGCTCAAGATGTGCAACGTGCCGTGGTGCGGTCAATACGACGATGTCGTGAAGTTCGACGACGACGCCGCGCGCGATGCGTGGTTCGATTCGCTCGAGGGCGAGGTCATCAACCTCGATACCATGTTCAACGTCAAGCCGGACGGCGCGTCCAAGGTGCCGGTGCCGGTTACCTCCGCTCAAGGATATAACTATCTCGTCGTGGACCTTCCGCGCATGACGAGCGACGCGCAGCCGCTCGCGTACGCCGCGGGCGATCGCAAGCGCCGCTATTTCTATTTCATCCAGGACGCGCAACAGCTCTCCCCCAACTCGACGCGACTGATACTCACGCTCGATGTATGGACGACATATATCAACGAGATGCAATTCGACTACGTGCTGCTGGAGCGCGGCCATGCGCCGGTGGCTGCGTCGAGCGTGGCCGACTATCTCGCCAACCCCCGCGACAACAGCGCGTACCTGCTCTCCGATGACGTTAACACCGGTGGCGAGCCTTTCGTCGAGACCGCGCGCGCCGTCAAGAACTACAGCGCCGAGACGCAGCGCGCGTGTATCGCGACATATGCGGACCTGCAGGGCGATCTCGGCACGGCTGCAGCCCCGAAGGTACCCGCGATTTCAGAGCCTGACGTATCCGGCGTGCTCGCGCCGCGCGTGTACTCCGTTGCCGTAGGCGACCTCCAGCCGTTCCTGCGTGCGCTCGAGGCCAACGCGCCCTGGATGAAATCGACCGTTCTCGGCGTGTTCTTCGCGCCGTCCGACCTGCTCACGCAGTCTGCGCCGTTCACTATATTCGGTATATCGGTGACGATTCTGGACGCGGTTCAGAAAATCGAGGCTTTCATGCAGCCAGGCGTGGAGGATTTCGGGTACCCTGCGCAGGCTGCAGGATTCGCGAAACTGTATACCTACCCTTACGCCGCGATCCGCATCGGCGACGAGCGCGGGCAGACATCAACGGTGAGAATCGAGGACCTCGGCGCGAACGGCATCCAGCTCGCGAGCGCCGTGAACCTCGTCATGCCGTACATCTCAATCGACGCTCGCCTGCTCGGTATCGCGGGCGCGACCGATTCGCTCACGTTCCAGACCATCGAGGGCCGCACGTACAGCTACGGCGGGGCGTGGGGAGAATACCTAAAGAGCTGGAACCTCCCCGTGATGCAGGTGTCCCAGAGCGCCGCGAGCCGCGCCGCGTACACGACCGTCTACAACCGCGCGCATGCGAGGCTCGCGGCCGACAACGCGCTCGCGTCGTCGCTCGCGTCCAACGCGACCGCGAACACGAACGCGAACAACTCGGCCAAGAACATCACCGACAACAACGCCATCAACACGGCCGCGAACACGGCAGTCACGAAGAACGCGAACGACTGGGCCCTCACCGGCGCGAGCGCGTCGAACAAGAAGCTCAGCGCCGACTGCAACGCCGACAACGCGGCCTCGACCGCTATGACGGGGCTGCAGAACGACGTCGTCGCAATCACCACGGCGAACAACAACGCGGCAGCGATCGCGAGCACTGCCGGGGCCGTCGTGACGGGAGGTCTCACCGGGGGCCCCGCAGACGCTACGAGTGCCGCGATCGGAGGCGTGGCAGACCTTGCCGTGTCGATTCCCGCGGCAAACGCCGCGGCAGCGATCTCGCAATCGAGCAATTCGGCAGCCGTCTCCGTAGCACAGACCAACGCGCTGCAGAAGACACTTAACGCCGCGAACTACACTGCCGCTGTCTGGGGCGTGCAGAACAACGCGAGCACATCCGCGACAACGCTCCGCAACGAGGCGAGCACCAAGGTCGCGGCGAATAACGCGGCAGTCATGAGCACCAACGCCGCTAACACCAAGGCGACCGGGGACGCTAACGCGAACCGCGCATACGCTACAGCGATGGACGCGATATCGGCAGGCCTCAACCAGGCGGGCGTAGCGGCCCCCGCGCAATTCGGCGCTGGAGCGAACGGGCAATCGAGCGCCACCGCGCCCAGGGCACTCTTCGCCCAGGTCGTCACGCAGCGAGAGAGCGACATCATGAACGCGGCCTCGGCATTCGCCCGTTACGGTTATACGCTCATGCGCGAGTTCAGCATGGAACGGATGCAGGTCATGCGCCATTTCACCTTTTGGAAGTGCGCCGAGGTATGGTGCAGCGGCAACGGCAACGCGCTCGAGGGGGCGCAGGGCGCAATCAAGGATATACTTATTCGTGGCGTGACCGTCTGGAGCAAGCCGGAGGAAATCGGTCGCGTGAGCATCTACGACAACCTGTAAAGGAGGCATCATGGCAGAAATCGACATTAACACCCTGCTCAAAGCCGAGACCTACCAGGGAATGACCGACGAGGAGATCGACGCGATAATCGACTACAAGATCGAGCGCGCCAAGGTCGATTCGACCATCAGCAAGGACATGGAGGCGCACCAGGAGCTCATGCGAGCCATCATGGGCACGCAGGCCGAATCGAGCGCGAAGGTGCGAGACGCATTCCAAACGGCACTCGACGCTCCGACTGTCTATGAGGAGGTCCACGTATGAGCAAGGGACGCAGGGGCTACAAGGGTCCTCGTAAGTACAGACCAGGCGCGCAGCCGACATACTGGCAGACCGAGGCATACAACCAGCAGCTTTTCACGATGTTCCAGAACGACCTTATCGAGCTCGCGCTGTCGCGCTTCCGCTGGCTCAACCTGCCGGAGACCTGCAACGAGCGCTTTCTGGAGTGGACGCTGCTCACCGAGGGGGCTGCGACGCTCGCGTACCCGAACGCGGGAGCGACGCTGCTGTCCCTGCGCGCCGTGCAGCAGGGCGCGTCGAACATGTACGACGAGCCCCGCGCTTGGCGCGCGATGGGCGTAACCGGCAAGACCGATTTCATGTGCAACTGGGACAACGCCGTCTGGGTCTGGGAGAACCGCACGCGCTACCCGCTGCTCGTGAAGATTAACATCTGGGCGCGCGAGCTGACCGACATCATGCGCACGAAGCAGATCAACCGCTTCCATATGCGCATGCCGTTCGTCATCAAGGGCAACCAGGACCGGACGTTCGACGTGCAGAACTTCTACAAGGCAATTGCCAACGGCGAGCCCTTCGTCCTGGCATATGACAATTTCCAGGACATCCAGACGGACGCGACCATGCCAGAACGCGCCAAGGAGTATATCGGGGACAAGCTTCACCAAGAATGGGCCAACACGTGGGACGCTATCTACAGGGAGCTGGGTATAGACTCCATGCCGTTCAAGGAGGAGCGCATGATCGAGGATGAGGTCAACTCGACAATGCAGCCGACCGAGCTCGCGCGAATGTCCCCGCTCAACACGCGCCGCGCCGCATGCGACAAGCTCAACGCCCGATTCGGAGACCGCCTGGACGCTCCCGTCACCGTCGTATGGGCCCGCGACAACCTGTCCAACAACTACGACATCTCACACCGCTACGACACCATGCTCGAGAGGGGGTAGGCATATGTTCGATTTTCCCGAGGTGAGCGATGAGCGCTACGACTACATGACGATCACGCTCGGCGAGTGGCACGAGCTGGGGTTTTACAGGCCACTCGAGGATGATTCATGGCGCTTTGACTCCTACAGCGATGAACAGTACACGCGCCTATGCACCAAATTCCTCAACCGCTTCTACGACCGCGAGGTCTCCAACACGGTACCGAACAGGTGGAAGCGCGCATACCTGCGCAAGCTCAACGAGATCATGCCCAAGTACAAAATGCTCTACGCGCGCGTCGAGCAGGGTGTGAACCCGCTACAGGAATCGCGCGACCGCGAGAAGTCGCGCGACATCTTCTCGGACTTCCCCGAGACGATGCTGTCGGGTAACTCCGACTACGCTAGCACAGGCAACGACCGCGAGTCCGATGTGTTGCGCGAGGGTAACGCCGCAGAGCTTTTGACGCAGTTCGCGCGAGAGTGGCAGGACGTGGATGCTATGATTCTAGACGAGCTGGAGCGAACATTGTTCACTTCGCTCATCGTCCCGACCATTCCGCTTTGGTAAAGGAGGTGGCATATATGTTTGCACCGTTGCCATATTTCGACCCGTTCATGATCTCGAATCCCACGTTGCCCAAGATGTATTGGCAGGTCAAAAGTCCCGAGCAGCTCGTCGCTAACCTGTATTGCATCATCAATGCCATGAAGGGCCACATAAACGACACGTCCGAGCAGGTCAACGAGAACACCCTTGCAATCGAGCAGCTGCAGGCCGTCATCGACGCCATCGAGAACGGTGATTATTACGATCAGTACATCGACGGGCTCGCAAAGTGGATTGACGAGAATCTGCAACAGCTCGTGGCGCGACAGTCAAAGTACATGTTTCCGACGTTCATCCAGGAGCCTGAAACAGGTGCTTGGAGGTACGCGGTCGTCATCCCGCAAGGCTGGGAGTATCTGAAGTTCGATTGGATTTTCGACGAGCGAGATAGCACGTACCACATTCGCATCAATTATTAGGAGGTATAGACATGCCAAACGTCTCAAACTTCGGCGCTCAAACCGATAACGCCATCGTTTCCGGCACCGTGACCGACCGGCAGATGATCATCCCCGACGTTCCCCCGCAGGGGCTTATGAGCGTTGGACCGAGGGTTACACCTAATTACATCAAGGAGCCGTGGAGCTCGCTTAATTCATACGTCTACTTTGACGTGGTGAGGGACGGCGCAGGATCTTCTTACATCGCAATCAAGCCGCTCGTGCCCGCTGGCACTGAGCTCACCGACGAGGATTATTGGTTTAAGTGGAGCGACCCCAATGCACAGCTCAATGAGCTGGAGCAGATCGTTAAACTGTACGACGGGCGCATCTCTCAGAATGCGAGCGCTATCACCGCTGAGGAACAGCGCGCTACGGCTGCCGAGGCCACCAGGGCCCCGATTGACCACGCGAGCGAGGAGACCGTTTACGGAGTCGGAAACGCCGTCAATTACGGTCATGTGAAGCTTGCAGACACCGGAGCATCCGACGCGAGCGAGAGCGTTGCAGCGTCTCCCAAATACGTTTCCGACGTCAAGACCGAACTGACGGGTAAGCTGGGAGATTACTATACCAAGGTCGAGGCCGACGAGCTTTTCGTCACGAAGCCCGCGAATAACGACCAAGTACTCGGGTGCGTTGGAGACTCAATCCTTGTCGGATGGAGCAAAGAGAATACTTCAGGGATTGATGCATGGGACACGTACCTCGGGAAAGCGCTGAACTTTAAACCGGCAAACGTTTTCAAGGCAGCAACCGGAGGTGCCGGATATGTGTCCGGTACCACATTCGAGAGCGAGCTGACGCAGCTTAAGAACACCATCGTTGGCGCAGGAAAATCACTTAACGACGTATCCATGATCATTATCGGTGGTGGAATCAACGACAATACCAACGATAAGACGCGCGATGCCGTACTTTCTGCCGCTACCAGCGCAGTTAACACAGCTTGCGAGCTGTTCCCCAACGCACAGGTTCATATCTTCCCAATGATTATGGGTTGGAAGGGCTTGCGCTCGCACCTCCTAATTCTCGAAGATGCGATAGTCGAAGGCGCGATGTTGTGTTCGGAGAGCAACAGGCACCGAGTAATTACGCATACCGGGTGCTGGAGTTGGTGCTATGATGGTATTGACGAGGGTGTTAGTTCGGATGGTGTTCACCTGCTGCAAAAAGGACAACAGCGCGTCGGTACATCAATGGCCGTGGAGATCAACGGAGGTTCTGCGTACAGATCCGGCTACTCCTTTGACGTCGGAAACGCGCAGGGTCAGAAAGTCGCAACCGGGCATCGTCGCGACTCTATGGTATTCTTCAAACTAGCTACGAACATTACTACAATCAAGGTAGGTGATAAGAACGTAGCACTTGGTATGCACCCGAGATACTGCAGCGAAAACACGTGTATCACATTCTCCAAACCCGATGAGAGCAATACGGTGATTATGTTCGCGGAGATTGAAAAAGGTTTCTTCAACTCTTACAACGCGCTAAATAATGCAGGTTGTTACGGTAGCGTTGCATACCAGATTGATTATCGGTCTAACATTCCCTAACCCATCCCGTCACGATCTGCTAGCCAGGACTCGGACAGATCGCGACTCCCGCAGATGACCCGGCACGTGTCGAGCGTGTCGGGTCTTCTTGTGCGCGGGTGGAAGTTAC
>ERZ779924.600-NODE-600-length-15641-cov-5.68869_pt1 | contig 15641 bp, 10 predicted proteins | sample MGYA00511955_ERZ779924 | MGnify/ENA primary metagenome ERZ779924 (study PRJEB29588, sample SAMEA1969417) | human gut metagenome | biome: human gut; feature: human-associated habitat; material: faeces | place: Denmark | collected 2008/2010 ... | reverse complement strand
AGCACACGTCTGTCGGTGATGACAAACACACTGTTGAACATATTCTTCATCTCCGCATTCTGTAGTCCTGCAAGGCGATAAGTGAGCCATGCGATAGAGTTCGATTTTCCCGAACCGGCCGAGTGTTGGATAAGATAATTATTTCCGTGCGGCTTCTTCAGTGAATAATATTTCGTCTTTTCGTCCGCAGCCATATCGTATCTTGCTTCTTCTTTGCAACGGCTTTGCAAAACGTTTGCAAAATAAGTATCTGCCACTAACTTTTCCACCACATCCAACTGATGATAACGAGGAAAGATTATTATCACCGAAGTTTCCGTAATCTCTTTCTCCCTGCCATGCTTGTCTATAATAATCTTCAGCTTTTCTTCCTCCTGACGCGAGATATAACGCTGAAGAATAGAAAGCAGCATATCCCTTCGTAATACATCTTCCCACAGATATGCAGTTACATATCCGCCGTCCTCGCGTTCCGGATTTCCTGCTCCTCCAACTTCACCTGCTCCGTTTGAGCCCTGATTGAAAGGAATGAAGAAAGTCTTTTCCTTTTTCAGTTCTGTGGCAAGAGCCACTTCATACAGGTCTACTCCAAAGTATGCCAATATACGGTTGTTAAAATGAAACAGCGGTTCTTTAGGGTCTCTGTCCGTACACCACTGACGTTTTGAATCCTCCACATTCTGACCCGTAATCTGATTTTTTAGTTCGAGTGCCACCACAGGAATACCGTTCAACGAAAGTACCATATCAATAGTGTTCTTGTTCAGCTTGGAATAGGCAAACTGACGTGTTACTGTGAGAATATTTGCATCGTAATTAGCCACAAGCTCATCATTCAGCATCGAGGCCGGAGCAAAATAGCAGAATCTGATATTTATACCCACATCACTGATACCCTTGCGGAGTACATAAATCAGTCCGTAGCGCGACACATCATCCTGAAAAACACGGTACAGCTGTTTCTCAGCCTTGTCGCCATACTTGGTTACATATCGTTTCCACTGCTTAGGCTGTGTCTTTTCTATAAAGGAGATAAGCACAGGCATATCTATAGCCCTGTCCTTGTCGTATGTATCCTGATTGCCTTTGATATAGCCTCCCTCTGTGATAAGGTATCGTTCTATATCGGCTTCAAAGTTCTTTTCCTTTAAGTCTGTGGTATTCATGATTATATCTTTCTTTAATCTTATTATTCAGTTCAAAGTGCCATCCAAAGTGCCATTTGGGCTCTTTGACTCCTCTTCTTTGGCACTTTGAGATTAGCTTACTTTTCTTTTTCCGGTTACACACTCGAAAATTAATGATTTCTTGTAGTCTTTCAGCTTCTCTATCTTCTGCTGTTTTATGGAGATTAGCTTGTCTATCTCGCTGCATTTCTGGTCGAGGTAATCAGCGATGGATTGTTGCTCGGAGAGAGGTATTATAGGAATAGGTAGTAGCTTTATTCTTTCTACAGCAAGTCCCGGTTGAGCAGCTGCTAAAGAATATTGATTTAAATTCATTACTCTTAATAATTCACCAAACCACTTTGTGATATATTTTGTTTTAGGATAACATACTACTGCATGTTCGGTAGCCCATGATTTACCAGTAGAGTAATTAATATTTCCACACAATGCACCTTGCCTACCAATTAATACATAATCTCCTTCTAAAAAATATTTATCATAATATCCCCTTATCCCATTTCCACCATACACAGGGTATAATCCACTATCTTTTATCTCCTCTGTTGTTAAATTATAACCACTTTTTAACTGTGCCAAATATTGAATCTTTGTAATTTTCCAATGCTCTGGAATCTCCCCAATCCATTCAATACCACTATCTTTTAGAGGTACATTTTTATCCAAACCTTTGGTTACAGCTTCGGTAATGACAGATTGCTTGTAGCTTTGCAGTTTGGTTATCATTTCCTCTTGCAAAGTTATCAGTTCGTCTATTTCGCCACATTTTTGGTCAAGGTAGGTGGCGATGGATTGTTGCTCAGATAATGATGGCAGAACAATCAGTTCATTTCTGATAATGTTATAATTAAGAGTGGCTCTTAACCCTTTACCTAAAGCGTGAAAAACTTTTTTATAATCATATGACTTAAATAAATAAGTTATATAATTGGGAGAACAATTATCATTAGGTTTCATTGCTAAATATGCAGAAGTTATGGCTCCTTGCTCTCTAACTAACGCAACCCTCTGAGATATAAAATCAAAAGATAAATTTAATCCATTAATCATTATAGTATCAGGGTAGACTATATTATATGATTCTATTGACTCTGGATTATATTTACTGTTACCATCACTTTTACTAATAATTTCTCCCATTTTAAATTGCAATGTATTGGTTTCCTTTTGTGATGTATTACGATTGCTAACCTCATTTAAGTATTTACCTACGTATCCAATATTCCAATGCTCCGGAATCTCCCCAATCCAAGCAATCCCACTATCTTTATATTTATCGTATCTATTTTCCATAACCATCAATCTTCCTGTTCGTAATAATAAGAGTAATCAATACCTTTCATAAAGGTTTCCCGGTCATTAATCTTGTCGGTAAGTGCAGGGCGTAGAAGTGCTTTCAGTTCATCAGCATTAGCTACACTGTGAGTCATTGCATCAAGGTAAGATTTCTTGTTTACATTACTCCAGTCCACACAGACTTTAAGATTTTTCTTCAGCATCAGGTCAAGCCAAATACGTGTGGCACGTCCGTTGCCTTCACGGAAAGGGTGGGCTATGTTCATCTCCACATACTTGTCTATTATCTCATCGAAACTGGTTTCGGGCATACGCTCTATCTGTTCCAATGTAGCTTGAAGATATTGCACCATTGCAAACTGGAATCCTCCTTTGGCAATGTTTACCGTACGTATCTGTCCGGCAAAGTCGTATAGTCCGCCAAACAAATAGGCATGAATCTGCTGCAAACCTTTTATGGTTCCTACCTCAATGCTGTCAATCAGACTGCTTTCAAACAGAGCATATGCTTTCGATTTGCTTCGTCCGTCTATAGTTTCATCGCTGTTGGTAAACCATTCCACAAACCGTGCTGCCTTGGTATTAGGGAAACATGCTGCGAGAGAAAGAACTCCTGTGTTATCAAGTACATCAGTAAGTCTTTTCTTTCCGTCAGGTGCAGTTAATTTCAACTGGTTAGTGACACTAACCACTTCATTATTCTCGTTCTTCAGCTTGTTTTTCAGATACTTCCAGTAGTTTCTGTTCTTGGTATAATCATCCTGAGCATTTAGCACGCCAACAATATCGAGCACAGAAAACCACCATTTGGAATTCTCGTCATCCCAAATGGCTCGTACTTCTCTGTCGTCAAAGAAACGTATGGATATTTTATTTATCTTGGTCATAATTACCCTAATATCTTGGACATCAGTTCCGATTCTTTTTCTTCCAACTTTTTCAGTTCGTCAAATATTTCTGAACTTGGTGTTAGCGGAGTGTATTTGTAGAACTCGCGGGTGAGAGGTATTTCATAACCGATTTTGCTTTCGGATTCATTGTACCAGAAATCGGGAGCATACGGACGTACGTTTTTGTCGAGGTATTCCGTAATATCCTCTTTCCAAGGAATAATCTCGCTGTCCTTCAGTTCAGGGTCGGGAGCAAATCCGCTTTCCTGGTCAACAGGTTTCACGTATGCCTCCATCATATCCGGTTTGCGTTTTCCGAAATAATTTCTCAAAAGTGCGACTTTTCCCTGAGGTACTTTGATTTTTGCCTTCTTCAGCTCAAGGAAGAAAGTGATGTCCGGGAATCCCACATGGTTAGGCATATTGTTTTCCCAATACGTGGCAACTTCTTTCAATAAGGCTCTGTCGGCTTCCTTATAGTTTTCAGCAGTGGTTTCGTCAAAGTGAATGTCCTTGTACTCTAAGCGCAAAGGTCTGTTTATGGTGAGTTTCGTAAACTTGAAGTCCTCCACATCTTTCACCTTGCTTTCGACTTTCAGTTCTGGGTTAATCTCGGAGGTATATTCCCAATCGGTAAAATCGTGATAAGCCTGCATTATGAGTTCGCGGCAGACTGTGGTGATTTCCACACGCTTGTTTCCGAGAGGTTTACGCAGTTTCTCAAAGCATTTGCTTGCGTCAATAAGCTGAACTTTTCCTACACGTTCTTCCGATTTGTTTTTGCTCACTACCCATATATAGGTAGCAATACCTGTATTATAGAACAAGTCGTTAGGTAACTGTATAATAGCTTCCAACCAATCGTGTTCAAGCAGATAGCCTCGAATTTCACTTTCACCGCTTCCTGCATCACCTTTAAAAAGTGGAGAACCGTTCTGGATAATGGCCATACGCCCTTCTTCCTTCAGTTTTGCCACACCGTTGAGCATAAACAACATCTGTCCGTCTCCCTTTGCCGGCAGTCCCGGAGCAAAACGTCTTGCTTCGCCCATTTCGTTTTCGGCTTTCACACGTTTTTCGGATGCTTCCCAGTCGATACCGAAAGGAGGGTTTGATATGATATAGTCAAACTGATATCCCTTGAACTGGTCGTTGCCAAGAGTGTCTCCCAAGCGCATATTGTCGGCATTACCACCCTTGATAAGCATATCGGCTTTGGCAATACCATACGTTTGTGGATTGAGTTCCTGACCATAGCATGTGATTTCGGCTTCAGGGTCTATCTTGCGGAATCTCTCGTCAAGACAGGCAAGCATCTGGCTGGTTCCCATTGCCATATCGTATATTGATGCCACGATTCCTTCATCTTCCATTTTCTGTTCATCATCTCCTACAAGCAGTTCGCTCATCAGATAAATGATGTCGCGTGCGGTAAAGTGTGCTCCTGCCTGGTCGTTGTACGATTCTGAAAACTTTCTGACTAACTCTTCAAAGATATATCCCATATCTACAGCCGAAACCACATCTGCACCAAGATAGGCTTTGGCAGAGCAGAACTCCTTAATGACGAGATATAGACGGTTGTTATCGTCCATCTTCTTGATTTCATTGTAGAAGTCCATACGGTTTATTATGTCAATCACATTCTCAGAGAAATGGTTGAGGTAATTCTCGAAGTTGTCTTTGATGTTATCCGCATCGGCAAGCAATATATCAAAAGTAAATTTGCTGGTATTGTAGAACTTCTGCTTGGCTGCAGCTTCAAGGAAACCTTTCTTTACGGCTATACCTTTTGCTTCAAGCTCTTCGTTCATCTTGATAACAGCGTCCTTTGTTGGTGCAAGGGTATCTTCAAAACGCTTGATTACACACATAGGCAGGATTACTTTTCCGTATTCGTGAGGTTTATATAATCCTACTAATTTATCGGCAATGGCCCAGATTAGGTTTGCCTTTTCCTGTATATTTATAGAGGTCTGTCTCTGTAAGTCTTCTCCGCTCATATTTCTGTTTTTTAATTACTTGTCAAAGATACAAATTTATTGTGCAGTAGAGCTGCACTTGTTTTATAAAAATTCAATATCTTTTCTTGTGATAAAGAAATGATATAGTTCTTTTGTACGTTCGTTTGTATTGGGAGAATGCTTGCTAATTTTTATTTTTTTACCAATATCTTCTGGATGCATTTCATTGTATTTAAGAAGGCAATCTTTACAATGGTAATTCCTGTTTTCATCCTGCTCTATTAAACCAATGATTTCTTCAGAACCTTCAGTAGACATAAATACAGATGTTTTTTGTCTAAGATTCTTTATTTCATTTTCGCTTGTAGGAAGAGTTTTACACCAATATATTATATTGAGTAGCTCAAAAACCGTACTGCGAATAAGATATGGAGCAGAGCCAGCACCTACAATTGTATCAATAGCTAATCTGTGTGAACCATTGTTGGCTATTTCTACACAAGAGTGAAAACTTCGTTGTACATGAACCGGTACAAATTCTTGCATTGTATTATTACCCATAAATTTACTACATTCAGCAAGATTTGTTCCGTTGAACTGTATGGGTAATACTCCACTCTTATTACAATATGTCATAACCCATTCTAATATTTTACGAATGGGAGTGAACACCTCTTTGTCATCTGTGATATTATTGTAAATTCTTTTTATCACATTAATAAGTTCATACTTAATTTCAGAAAATGTTTCGATTACATCTGCATATTTAAATCTGATTTGAGTCTCATCAAGTTTATTGGCTTCTGTTTTTATATCCTGAAACAACTGTGCCTGATCGGCTTTATTACCTTTCTTGTACAGCTTTTTGCCACGAAGGGATCTTTTAAATTCTTCATCATCATATAAATCGCCTTGGCCTGAGAAAATAAATACAGGTACAACCCTTTTATAACGAAGTTCGGCAATTTTGTCCAATGAATTATGCATACCTTCAGTAGTGGCAACTTCATCACTTGATTCATTCCAGCCTTTCGCATCAAGTATAATAGCATCCCATTTATAAATATCTTCTTCGAATGCTTTAATTCCTTCTTTTGATGTGCTATATGGAGTAAGAATAATATCATCCATTTCAGCATCACTAATAACAGATGTCAGCTTCTTGTACTCATCATCAATCCAAAGTACGTTATATCTTATCATAGCTTATCAATCAATTTTAGGGAGTTTAATAGTTATCTGAACAGGGAATAGACTATCCGGATCGTTTTCTACAGAATAACTACCTTTAAAATGTTCAACAATACTTTTAACCCGATAACCGCCAATTCCATCATTACCGGTATCACCAGCAATCTCTCCTTTGATACCAAATCTTTTTGTATCCATACCTTTGGGCATAGGTTTTCCATTATTGCTAATCTGGATAACATGCATATTTTCTTCTTTATCGTAGGAAAGACGAATCCGTATGATATTATTATTCCTTCCTTTAATAAATCCATGCATAACGGCATTACTGATAATATTATGAATGACCTCTTTTAAATCTTCTTTATTGATTAAAGTGTATGCATCCATTTTCTCACATTCTTCATCAACCAAATATTCAATCTGGTAATTGTTTTTGCTTTTGAAGCATTTTAGGGCCTTCTTGATATCCACTTTAGATGCTAATCCAAAGCCGTTGGTTTGCGTTAAAAGATCGAACTTGGATTCCATTTCTTCAATAGTATCCGATAATCTTTTTAAATGCTCTGATAAAGTCATATTCAACACTTCACTATATATCATGTTTCCCAGATTGTTTCTATCTACATATTTAATCAATCCGGAAACCCCACTAGTGATGTCACCAATATATTGTCTGAGGCTATGTTTCTTTATACGGATTTCCTCAATAAAGTCAATACGCTGCTTTTCAAGCAGAGATTCTAAACCTAATTCTTTTGCTTTTGCCAATGAAAAGTTATACTTCTCATTTTCGAACATTGCCTTCTGTACTTCAAGCCCTTGTTTTTCGAGTGCAGGCATTAATATTTCTATCTCAAGAAAATCTTTTTTAGATATAGATGGCATAATACCGGTACTTCTTGCTGAAACTTGCTTGACTACATATTCTTTGCTAAGCTCATTGGCAAGATATTGAGGATAAACAAGTTCCTGATTGACTTCAAAAGAAAGTATATTGGGATTACAGCATACATCTACCTCTTCATTGTATTTAAACAATGTTGGTTTGAGATTGCCGATTCTTAGGATTAAAAGTAAATCCTTGTCTAATTTGCTATGGCTCTTGCTGATCTTTTCGGAAGGTAAATCTTGAAAAGTTTTTATGAAGTCAAACTTCTCATTAGATAAATCTTGCCCTTTAATAAATATAGCTTCTTCTTTTTTGCATCTGCCACCATTGTGGTATGACACAAGTTCTTTGAGTTTGCACAATCTGTATCCTTCCGGAACTTCAATAGCATCAATAGGACTATTGATATACAGACTTGGATTCAGATTAAATTCATTTTCTGAGAGTTCATCTAATGAAATCTCTTTTACGAATTTAGGCAATTTATTCTCTATCGCTGAAAGAAGTTTGTTGGTATCCATTATATTTCTATCCTTTCCTTTGGAATAGAAAGAAGAACCATCTGTCATCAGAATTCTATCATTACGCTGCTTGGTTATCTTTATTATAGCTACAGGTATTGATGTAAAAGAAAACAGTTTAGATGGGAGCAAAATGACAGAATGAATAAAACCATTATGAGCCATGTATTTCCTGAATTCAAGTTCTATGTTATTGAAAAGGAAATTTAAAGAAATGACAAACAGTGCTGTTCCATTTTCTTTGAGGCTATTAAGAGCTTTTTCAATCATAAAGCCTTCAATGCCATTATGTCTGAATTTGGAATAAAAAGGATACAAATCTCTTCTATGCAACGAAATACCAAATGGAGGTGTAGAAATTATAGCGTCAAATAGCCCTGTATCTCCTTTCCAAATCTCCAGACTATTCTCATTATAATAGGCAGAAGGATCGATTCCATTCAAGAATAATCTTATACAACCAATCGCCCATGTTTCTGAATTTATTTCCTGAGATATGAAATTAGCTTTAGGATTGGCCAATTGATATGACCCAATCCCTGCACAAGGATTATATATGCGCTTACCGGTTGTATCTCCTTGCAGCTTGGAAACCAATTCAGTAAGTTCATTGGGCTGTGTAAACTCACTATTACTACGACCAATAGCATTAGACAAAATAGAAATAACTTCTTCGTAAATATGTGCAAGAGAATATTCGTTAGGATTAATATTAAGTATTTCCGAAACAATATATCTTGCATTTTGGGAAGAAAGCTCATTTCTGCAAATGTCATGTAAAAATATAGGTCGTGGTAATCCTAAATCTAAGAACGTACGGTGTACATCATAATATAACGTTTCATTTAGTTTGCCTTGTTTATGTAGAGCAAGATAAAAACCTATAAGTCCAATTAGATTATATGCATCAACAAAATTTCTGCAAGTATTGATTAAATGAATTGCTATACTTCTGTAATTAGGTATTTCCTTTGCGTTACTCATAAGAACAAAAATTAGATTAAACAATTTTTACGATACAAAGGTTATATCTTGTTGTGCGGTATATCTGCACAATACTTATTTTTTTCGATGATATTCTTTGCTCTTTCCGAGATTTTTTCTCTTAATGATTGTGGTTCAACTATTTCTATACTATCAGCAAATCCTAATAGAAGGGTCTCGAATTCATAATTTGGAATCAATTTTAATCTTATAACAACATGGTTTTCATCACTTAAATGTTTAAGCTCTGTTTGTGATTCATGGAATGGTTTAGATTCTATATAATTGTATCGTTTTCTGTCTACTTTTAATATAATGGTTTCAATATCGCAATTTGTAGGAACAGTGACTCCAACAACATCACTAAAATATTCCATAAAATCAATGTCTTTATTTTCGATATATGGTATAGATGTTGTTTCGAAGCCAATAATTCTGTCTATAGCCATATTCATTATTTTTGAATCTGATAAGCCAAAAAGAAACCATCTATTATTATATTGTTTAAGGAAATAGGGATGAAGAATATAGTTTCTGGATTCTCCAAAAGCCGCTTTATATTCTACTTTTAATGGTTGTTTGTTTATAATAGCCTCAAATAGAGAAGTAAAATATCCAATACCTTTTAGATATGGATTATGCTCGAAAGCAACAACACTATCAACATTGGATTTTAATTTAAAAGTGTCCTCTAAGCGAGTCAGTACTTCTTCCATCCATTCAAATTGAGGTAGTCCTTTAAAACGGTTAAGCATTAAGATTGTATCTTTCAAATGCTCGGCTTCTGTTTGATTTAAAGGTTTCTTGTTTATGGAAAAATTTTTATCGCTGTATCTATAATATTTCCGCTTGCCATCGTTTATTTTATCCAATGGAATAGAATATCCGGCTTCACTTTCCATAAATTTGATATCCTCAAATAATTGACGGCGCTTAATTCCATCTGTATTTCCACTATATTCATAAATGGCATTATTACATGCTTCTATTAAGTCTTCAATAAAATATTTTTTACCCCAGTTACTAAAGCATCTGTCTAATGCTTGATAGCGTATTACTGCATGTTGATTGGTTCCCATTATTATTGAGATTACTGTTGTGAATAATAATATTTTACCATATTGTTATGGATGATATAACTCAATTGTTACAAATATAGATGCTTTTTATAAGAATTGAAAATCAGATAGTATTTTAATGTTATATGAGTGATAATATTTGTGTGTTTAGATTTAATTAAACTTAGATTGATATGTTTGACTTCTGTGGCAGAATATACAATATTATTATTGATTTATGCAGAATATTATAATTGTTATTGAAACTTTTATTAACTTGCATCATATTAGGATTTTATCAGTTATTGTATATAAAGAAATTAGAAATACAATTAGATTTATCATGGCAGAAAAATATAATGCATCAAATATTGCTTTAGAGCAAATCTTAAACTATATCAAGTCTGGAGAGATTGCTATCCCTGAAATTCAACGTCCTTTTGTTTGGAAACCTAAACAGGTAAGAGACCTTATAGATTCGTTATATACCGGCTATCCTACAGGATATCTTATTATTTCTCAAAGTCCAAACATCAGACTCAAAGATGGTACACTTGCAGAAGGAAAGAAAATAATGATTGACGGACAGCAACGTGTTACTGCACTTATGACTGCTATTATGGGGATTGATATTATAAACTCTGATTTTCAGAAAAAACGTATTAAGATAGCTTTTAATCCTTTAGCTAATCCAGAAAATGATGAAGAACGCTTTAAAGTCCAGGATAATGCCATTCTCAGAGATAAGAGATGGATTGCCGATATTGCTGAAGTATTCAAACCTAGTTTTGATATGTGGCAGTTTGTCAATGATTATTGTGAAACAAACCAAGAAATAAATGGTAGTGCATTAAATAAGATTCTGATGCAACTCATTGACATAAAAAACCGCCAGATTGGAGTCATTACACTTAATAAGGAGTTGACTATTGATGAAGTAACAGAGATTTTTATAAGAATCAATAGCCAGGGAGCCAAGCTTAATCAAGCTGATTTTGCCATGTCTAAAATTGCTGCAAATGTAACTTATGGTGGTAATATGCTTAGGAAGGCGATAGATTATTTCTCTCATTTATCAGTTCAGCCGGAGTGGTATTCAGATATGATTAAGGACGAGGAATTCATGAATTCTATTTTTGCTTCCAAACTTAAATGGTTGAAAGATGATAGAGAAGAAATCTTTGATCCGGATTATAATGACATCTTGCGTATAGCATTCATGTATAAGTTTGGTAGAGCAAAGATGAAAGACCTTGTGAGTTTGCTTGGAGGACGTGACTTTGAGACTCGTGAGTATAGAGAAGAAATTGCGGAGAACTCTTTTTCCCAACTGACCAGTGGGGTGATTGATTTCATGAATGAATATACTTTCTCTAATTTTGTTCTTGCTATCAAGTCAGCCGGATTTATTTCTAGTAAGCTAATAAATTCTCAAATGACTCTTGATTTTGCATATACTTTATATTTGTTACTGAATGCTGATTCAAATATTGACAAGACACAAATCAAGCATTACGTTATTAAGTGGTATGTAATGACTACCCTGACAAGTAGATATATAACATCACCTGAAACCGTAATGGATATGGATATAAAACGTATCAAGGAAAGAGGATTCTTGAACTATTTTAGTGAAGTGGAAGCAGCGAATCTTTCCGATACATTCTGGGATATAGCCTTGGTGCAATATCTTGAAACATCTGTGATAAATAGTCCATATTTCAATCTGTATTTGGCTTCTCAAATACATGATGCAGACGATGCATTATTTACTTGTGGCTACAAAATCAATGACCTTATAACTGTTATTGGTGATGTACATCATATCTTCCCTAAGAAATATTTGATAAAGAATGGTGTTAATGAGAAATCAAAATATAATCAGATAGCCAATTATACATATTTGGATACACAGGTTAATAAGGCTGTCCGTGACGATTCTCCTAATACCTATTTTTCTAAAGTATTTGAACAGTGTGAAACTGGTACAGCTGTTTATGGTAATATAACAGATAAAGCACTACTACTGAAGAATCTACAGCAGAACTGTATTCCTGAAACTATATTGCATATGGAGCATACAGATTATGAAGACTTTCTTGAGGAAAGGCGTAAGTTAATGGCGCAAAAAATAAAGAAGTATTATTATAGTTTGTAACTTAAAATATCCAAAATGAAATTACCGATTCAAAAGTTAGATATAGAATTATACCTTCAAAAAATTAATGGACTGTTGAACGATGATGAGTGTCATATATTTATAGATACAAATATTATTTCTCAATTGTATCGACTAAATGATGATGCTAGAACTGATTTTTACAACTGGGTAAGAACACTACAAGATCGTTTTCATATACCAGTTTGGGCGATTCACGAATACTCAAAAAAAATTTATTCAAATAAAGGTAAAGAAGAATACCTATCAGAGTTGAGTAAAATAAATACAATTCGTAAAGAATTAGAAGGTATTTTACCTTTTGTTACAGCCTATATTGGTGATCCATTATTAGAAACTGTTTTGAATTTATCATTTAATCCTGTTAAACATAATTTGTATCATTGTTAGATATATCATGGTTTGTGAAGTTTCCGGAAGTACTTCGTAGTCTTTGCTGAGCCTTCTAAAACTTTCGAACCATGAGAACGTTCTTTCCACAATCCATCTTTTTGGTAGTACTGTGAACTTTTTGGCGGCATCAGGTCTGAGTACAACTTCCAATACCCACCCAAATGTTTTTTTCACATTCTCAATCAATTCACCTCTGTATCCTCCATCAGCTACAATCTTTCTGAGTCTGGGAAATCTGCCTTTGAGATTACTGATTACATCAATGGCTCCTTTACTGTCATGTATGTTTGCAGCGTGAATAACTACAACCAAAATCAGACCAAGCGTATCAGTGATAATATGTTGTTTACGGCCTTTTGTCTTTTTACTTCCATCAATACCACGTGATTCACCGCCGTTACGGGAAGTCTTTACGCTGCGACTGTCAATCAGCCCCAGACTGGGGCTTTTATCCTTTCCACTCTGCTGGCGAACCATATCTCGCAGTGTCTCATGCACTTCCTCTATAAAACCATTATTTCTCCATTTACGATAATAATAGTAAACTGTATTCCAAGGAGCGAAGTCACAAGGAAGCATACGCCATTGACAGCCGGTTTTCACCAAATAGAAAATTCCATTAAAAATGGAACGAAGAGAATGCTTTCGCTTACGGTCTTTGTCATCTAAAAGATTTTCTATAACTTGCCACTGTTTATCAGTTAGATTAGTACAATATCCCATTTTATTACTCTTTAAATATGATTTGGTCGTTATATTTAAAGATAAGAAATAGATAGGAAACTGACAACTGATAGACTTTTTAATTAAATCAAAACAGTTTCTTAGTTGGTACAGTATATCAATCAAAAAAATCTGATTTGATTTCAGATCTAGACAACGTAAATTCTGTCTTAAATAAAATAAGTACTGCAATTAACAGCAGTAATATTAGCAATCACCTTAATAAGGTTCATTCTGAAATAGAAAAATTAAATGGATGTATTTTGAGTAGTGATATCTTTGAAATTATAGAGACTTTAAGAAACTATGGTTCTACAAGATATGAACATGAGATTCCCCCTGGATTTCAAGATAATATAAAAAAATCTAATATTTATGGTGATTTAATTATTTGGAAAGAAATATTGGAATATTGTACCCAGAACCAGATTAAAAAGGCAATATTAATATCTCGTGATTCTAAATCTGATATTGTATATATGCCTTCGGTTCAGAATATTGGTACAAGAAAAGCAAGTCCTAATGAAAAAGTTAAAATTGCACATGAGAGCCTTGTTCATGAATTCTATACAAAGACTTCTTCTAATGATTTTTTCATTATTGATTTTAAAACTCTTGTAAAAGATTTAGCAAAGAATTATAGGAATTTAGCTTTATCTTTTCAGATTTCTATAGCAGATGAAGAAAGACAAATTGATACAAATAATCTAACTTTAGAAATAAATAATGATGACCATGAAGAAAAAAATGAATTAGTGATACCTGATAATAACGAAAATGAATATTTAGGTATAGCATTGACAGATGAACAGTACGATAGTACAACAAATTGTATGGATCATTATATTACTGAATTGAAAACTTATAATTGGTATAGACAAAATCCGGCAATAAATGAGATTATATCCTTAAAAGAAACAAAGTTTCCAGATACAATAGAAAATAGAAGCTCATTTTTCGTTCTTGGAAGAAATATTCTTCAGAGTGCTGAAGGATCATCTGGGGAGGCAATTCGTTTTATGGAGAATTTCTCTAAATATATTAATAGTTGGAATAGTGTATTTAAAAAGGCTCTTATTGATGGAATGTTATTTGAGGTATTTTTTGACTCCAAGGGTAAAATACGCCCCAAGGGATTTAAAGCTACATTTTATAACGATTTGTGTAAAAATGCACATTCTGTTGTACCTAAGTATTCGGATTTTATTAATGAAAGAATAGAAAAGGTAAAAACAGAACGTTTTATTCCAAAAGTAGATGTTGTTACAACATATAATTTTGTTTTTGAAATAGATAAAAATGGTGATACCCAAAAGATTAAATGTAATGATATTGATATAAGTAATACTTTTATTTCTGATTGGGGATATAATTTCTCAAACATCAATAATCTTGTAGATAGTTTAAGTGGTTATTATGCTATATTACCAAAGTATATAAAAGTTGAAGGACTAGGAGATAATAATGTTGTAAAGTTCATAAAAGAAGATTATGAACTACCTTTTTAAAGAAAACATATTTAGCTATTTATATGTTGCTAAATCTTTATATTAGATTTATAACGTATAATAGCTAAATTCTTTAATTTTCCCCCATTTTCCCCACTTTTCCCTCACTTGCACTATCCGCATAAGTAAGCTATATATTTGGTGTTCAAATCCATTAAATTTAGAATTATGGATACGAACACCAATGACTACATCCTCGTACTGGAGGATAAGGAATCGAAAAAGCTATCAGTAGTTTCATCAGTTGATGCAGAAGGTAAGGTACAGACAGTCGAGCCACTTGATGCACATTCAGGACAGTTCATGAAATTCAGTGAAAATGACAGTATTTTCAAGAACTTCATGGAGAACTTTACCAGACAGTTTAATGATCCTTCAAGAACCGGACTGTACAGACTGGTTGCAGATAAAGTGGAAAGTTCTGTAATGATTCTCCAGGAAATGCTTCAGCAACCGCAAGAGAATGAAGAACAGCTCAAATTGATGCGTGTGAACCTAGAGGATTATGCTCCAAAAGAACAGCTTGGGCGGGTAAATGAAGAACGTATTGACTGGAATGAACTTACAGCAATTGGCATCACCCGTGAACAGTTGAAGGCTTCTGGCAATCTTGAAAAGATGCTTGGATGGGGAAAGAGTAATTTGATGCCTATTGCAGTCCCTTTTGGCGATAAGACTATCTATACGGAAGCCAGACTTGCTTTTCGTGAAGATACTGACGGTAATCTTGCACTGGCTATTCATACAATCAGAAAAGAGCCACGGTTGGACTTTCCTTTCATGGGTGTTGAGTTTTCAGAGGAAGACAAGAAGATGCTTCGTGAAACTGGTAATCTTGGAAGACTGGCTGACGTT
>ERZ779924.509-NODE-509-length-18315-cov-4.16287_pt1 | contig 18315 bp, 15 predicted proteins | sample MGYA00511955_ERZ779924 | MGnify/ENA primary metagenome ERZ779924 (study PRJEB29588, sample SAMEA1969417) | human gut metagenome | biome: human gut; feature: human-associated habitat; material: faeces | place: Denmark | collected 2008/2010 ... | reverse complement strand
GGGTTTCTTCCATCGAGACTGGATCGTAGACATACACTTCACAACCGGAAGCCAATAATTTATCAATCAAGACCAGAGAAGGGGCTTCGCGCATATCGTCGGTTTCCGGCTTGAAGGCCAGGCCCCACATAGCGATACGTTTACCTTTCAGATCGCCTTTGAAATAATCGTCCAACTTGCGGAACAAGATGGATTTCTGCTCTTCGTTGACCGCCTCGACCGCTTCTAGGATACGCATCCGGTAACCGTTCGACTTAGCTGTTTTGATCAACGCTTTTATATCTTTTGGGAAACAGGAACCTCCATAGCCGATACCGGCATACAGAAAACGGTTGCCGATACGGGCATCCGAGCCGATCCCCTTACGCACCATATTCACATCGGCACCGACAATCTCGCAGAGGTTCGCCACATCGTTCATAAAGCTGATACGGGTAGCCAGCATGGCATTGGCCGCATATTTCGTCATCTCGGCGGATGGTACATCCATGAAAATCACACGGAAGTTGTTCAACAGGAACGGACGGTACAAACGAGTCATCAGCTCCTTTGCACGTTCGGATTCGACACCTACGACCACACGATCCGGACTCATAAAATCCTTGATGGCCGCACCTTCTTTCAGAAATTCAGGATTCGAAGCAACATCGAACTCAAGCGGCAAGCCCCGTTTATCCAGTTCTTCCTGGATCGTCTCACGGACTTTACGGGCCGTGCCTACCGGAACGGTGCTCTTCGTCACGACAAGGAGATGTTTGGTCATGTTGCGACCGACGGTACGGGCTACTTCGAGCACATACTTCAAGTCGGCACTACCGTCTTCGTCGGGCGGAGTACCTACGGCGCTGAAGAGGACTTCGACCTCGTTCAGGCATTCTGTCAAATCGGTTGTGAAATGGAGACGGCCGGCTTGCTGGTTGCGGTGAACCATCTCTTCAAGGCCGGGTTCGTAGATAGGGATGATACCTTGTTTCAGGTTTGTGATCTTTTCGGCATTTACGTCGACGCAGAAAACTTCGGTTCCCATTTCTGCAAAACAAGTACCGGTGACAAGCCCCACATAACCTGTCCCGACGATAGCTATTTTCATGATTTTATAATCAAATAAAAGTTACGATTAAGTGTTTCCAAATAAAGTTTCGGATACACAAAGGTCCGTCACTCCCACACAAGGAACAACGAAAACGCCACAAAGATAAGAAATTGGAATCATTACACACCTTAAAATCGAGTTATTTGTACAAAAGGACAATACAGAGATAAAAGCACAATCCCTTTCATTCCATCGACAAACCATTACGATCCGTTTCAATTCCGATGCAAAATAGACGCCAAAGATTTTATGGGCTCAAGGAGAGAAAACATTTTCTTCTTGCCAACCGGCACTAAAAATGAATTAATTGTGTAAATTTGCCGTTCAAACTAAATGACCGATGAGCGTAGTAATTAAAGAAGTTACCAGTAAGAAGGAACTCAAAAAGTTCGTAAAGTTCAATATCGAATTATATAAAGGCAACCCGTATCATGTGCCCGGCCTGATCGAAGAAGAGATGGTGACGTTGGATAAAAAGAAGAATCCGGCGTTCGAAGTGTGTGATGCGATCTACTTTTTAGCATACAAAGACGGAAAGGTTGTGGGACGCATCGCAGGAATGATCAACCGCCGGAGCAACGAGACATGGAACCAGAAATATGCACGTTTCGGGTTCGTAGACTTCATTGACGATGCCGAAGTGGTGGATGCCCTGTTCGGTGCTGTAGAAAAATGGGCGGTAGAACAAGGCATGGAGGCGCTGCAAGGGCCGATGGGATTTACCGATATGGATCACGAAGGAATGCTGATAGAGGGATTCGACCAGATCGGGACGATGGCGACCATCTATAATTATCCTTACTATCCGAAACAAATGGAACGTATGGGATATACAAAAGACCAGGACTGGCATGAGTTCAAGATCTATATACCGGACGGAGTACCGGAAAAACATCTGCGTATCGGCGAGATCGTAAAGAAGAAATACGGACTGAAGGTTATGAAGTTTAAGAACGCGAAATCGATCATGCCGTACGCGCAGAAGGTGTTCCGGACATTGAACGAGTCGTACGCGCCGTTATACGGCTTCGCACGTCTGACTCAAAAGCAGATCGACTACTACATCAATATGTACATTCCGATGCTTCGCTACGACCTGGTGACGCTTATCGTCCGTGAGGAAGACGACGAAGTGGTCGGTTTCGGAATCTCGCTTCCCAACCTGTCCAAGGCTATGCAGAAAGCGAAAGGGCATCTTTTCCCGTTCGGTTGGATTTATCTGCTGAAGGCTTTGAAGAGCAAGCCGAAAGTGATCGACCTCTACCTGACGGGGGTCTTGCCGGAATATCAGAGCAAAGGTGTGAACGCATTGCTGTTCAACGACCTGATACCTGTTTACAAGAGTGTCGGAGCTATTTATGCGGAAAGCAATCCGGAACTGGAAACGAACAATGCCGTACAGGCACAGTGGGATTACTTCAAACGCGAGCATCACAAGACAAGAAGAGCATACATTAAACAGTTGAAAGGGAAGAGTTGAAAGGGGAAAGTGATTCTTTATTCTTTTATTCCCAGTCTTTCAATTTTCAACTTTCAATTTTCAATTTTCAAAATGGACGAACTAAATTCAACAATGCAACAGCCGACAGCGTACAACGATGACGATATCAAGACGCTTGACTGGATGGAACATATCCGTCGCCGTCCCGGTATGTATATCGGGAAATTAGGAGACGGTAGTTATGCCGATGACGGTATTTATGTATTGCTGAAAGAGGTGCTGGATAACTCCATCGACGAATATATGATGGGTTACGGTAAAACCATAGAAGTGACCGTCGAAGAAGGCACCGTCTCCGTACGCGACTATGGCCGCGGCGTTCCGCTGGGCAAGGTGGTCGATGTCTCCAGCAAGATGAATACCGGAGCAAAGTACGATAGCAAGGCTTTCAAAAAGTCGGTCGGATTGAATGGAGTCGGAATCAAAGCCGTAAATGCGTTGAGCAGCTATTTCCTGATCACCAGTTACCGGGACGGCGAATGCAAGCGGGTAGAATACAACAAGGCAGTCATCACGGAGGAAGCCCCGATCTGCCCGACGGAGGAGGCAAACGGGACGCTCACCTATTTCATCCCGGACAAAGAGATATTCAAGGATTATCAGTATAAAGACGAATATATCGAGAGTCTGCTGAAGAATTACGTGTTCCTCAACTCCGGACTGACGATTGTCTTCAACGGCAAGAAGTTCCATTCACGCAACGGCCTTGTGGACCTGCTGAACGAGAACATGACGACAGAGCCTTTATATCCGATCGTCCACCTGAAGGGAGAAGACATAGAAGTGGTCATTACCCACAGTAACCAGTACGGAGAAGAATATTACTCGTTCGTCAACGGCCAGCATACGACACAGGGAGGTACGCATCTTTCCGCCTTCCGCGAAGCGTTGGGACGTGTCATAAAGGAATATTACAACAAGAACTTCGAATACTCGGACATACGCGCCGGCGTGGTGGCAGCCATCAGCATCAAGGTGGAAGAACCGGTGTTCGAAAGCCAGACAAAGACCAAGTTAGGTTCGAAAGACATGGGACCAGACGGACCTTCGGTCGGCAAGTTTGTCGGGGACTTCATCAAGAAGGAATTGGACAACTACCTGCACAAGAACGCAGAGACATCGGACGCCCTGCTGCGTAAGATCCAGGAATCGGAAAAAGAACGCAAGGCGATCGCCGGTGTGACCAAGCTGGCCCGCGAACGGGCAAAGAAGGCCAACCTGCACAACAAGAAACTGCGCGACTGCCGTATTCACCTAAACGACACGAAAGGCGACAATCTGGAAGACAGCTGCATCTTCATTACCGAGGGAGACTCGGCAAGCGGTTCTATTACGAAAAGCCGCGATCCGAACCTGCAAGCGGTATTCAGCCTTCGCGGCAAACCGTTAAACAGTTTCGGACTGACGAAGAAGATCGTGTACGAAAACGAAGAATTCAATTTGCTACAGGCTGCATTGAACATAGAGGATGGATTGGAAGGCTTACGTTACAATAAGGTGATCATTGCGACCGATGCCGATGTGGACGGTATGCATATCCGCCTACTGCTGATCACCTTCTTCCTCCAGTTTTTCCCGGACCTGATCAAGCGGAACCATGTCTATATCCTGCAAACACCACTGTTCCGTGTACGCAACAAGCAGAAGACCTGGTATTGCTACAGCGAAGAAGAGCGTGTGAACGCAATCGCTGCCGCCGGAAAAAACGCCGAGATCACCCGGTTCAAAGGTTTGGGAGAGATCTCACCGGATGAGTTCAAGCATTTTATCGGAAAGGATATCCGCCTGGACCCGGTAACCATGAAGAAAGAGGACCTTGTGAAAGATATGCTGGAGTTCTATATGGGCAAGAATACGATGGAACGACAGAACTTTATCATAGATAACTTAGTTGTAGAAGAAGACGTTATCAATTGATAATTGACAATAAATTGAGAATATGGATAATACGACAAAAACAGGGGAGGGACAGGAATCGACCGATAATTGTCAATTGTCAATTGCCAGTTGTCCATTAAAAAGGATCGCTCTTTTCCCCGGAACGTTCGATCCTTTCACGATCGGGCACGAATCGCTGGTAAGCCGAGGACTCGAACTGGTGGACGAGATCATCATTTCGATCGGTATCAACGACACGAAGCGAACCTATTTTTCACTGGAGAAACGGCTGGAGGCGATCCAAGAGCTCTACAAGGACGAACCGCGCGTACGGGTCATGTCGTACGACTCCCTGACGGTCGATTTCGCCCAACAGATGAATGCCGGGTTTATCCTGCGCGGTATTCGTACGGTGAACGATTTCGAATATGAAAAGAGCATAGCCGATGTGAACCGCAAGCTGAGCGGGATCGAGACATTTATTCTTTTTACGGAACCGGAACATACGCATATCAGCTCCAGCATCGTGCGGGAATTGCTGCGTTACGGCAAAGATATTTCCCAGTTTGTGCCGAAAGGGACAAACCTTTATTAAAAAATAAAAACAATGAAACGAATTTTACTTCCACTCCTTATATTGAGTGTATTTGCCGCCTCGATGTCGGCACAGCGCGGTAACAACATAGATGCCCGCAAGCTCCAGTTGGCCCTGTATGCCATCTCCAACCTATATGTAGACTCTACAAGCGAAACGAAGTTGGTGGAGGACGCCATCGTCGGCATGCTGGAAAAGCTGGACCCTCACTCTACCTATACGGACCCGGAAGAGACGAAAGAGATGACGGAACCGTTGCAAGGTAACTTCGACGGGATCGGTATCCAGTTCAATATGCTGACGGATACTTTATACGTGATCCAGGTAATTCCCGGCGGGCCTTCGGAAAAGGTCGGCCTGATGGCTGGCGACCGCATCATCATGGTGGACGACACGCTGATTGCCGGCGTCAAGATGAAGAATACGGATGTGATGAAACGCCTGCGCGGTCCGAAGAATACGGAAGTGCGGGTAAAGGTCCTGCGCGGCGGAGTGCCCGACCTGATCGAGTTCAAGATCACACGTGGAAAGATTCCGGTATACAGCCTGGATGCCGCTTACATGGCGGATAAGACTACCGGATACATCAAGCTGAACCGCTTTGCCGCTTCGTCGGCCGACGAATTCCGGGAAGCACTGGAGAAACTGAAGAAACAGGGAATGAAGAACCTGATCCTCGACTTGCAGGGGAACGGCGGGGGATATCTGAATATCGCGATCGACCTGGCCGACGAGTTCTTAGGCAAGGACAAGCTGATCGTTTATACCGAAGGAAACAAACAACCGCGCGAGGAAGCCAAGTCTTCGGCCCGCGGAGGGTTTGAAGAAGGACGTTTGGTTGTGCTGGTAGACGAAACATCCGCATCCGCCAGTGAAATCCTTTCCGGTGCGGTGCAGGATTGGGACCGTGGCGTGGTCGTAGGCCGCCGTACGTTCGGAAAAGGGCTGGTACAGAAACCGATCCCGATGCCTGACGGCTCAATGATCCGCCTGACGGTTGCCCGCTATTATACGCCTACAGGCCGTTCTATCCAGAAACCGTATGTCAACGGCAACCAGGAGCAATACAACCATGACTTGATCGACCGCTACAACCGGGGCGAACTGATGAGTGCGGACAGCATCCATTTCCCCGATTCGATGAAGTACAATACGCTGGAGACGAAACGCATCGTCTATGGCGGCGGCGGTATCATGCCGGATGTCTTTATCCCGGTCGACACCTCGCGCTACACGGATTATCACCGCAGCGTCGTGGCTGCCGGCCTGGTGAACCGCATCGCCATGAATTATCTGGACCGCCATCGTGCCGAACTGAACAAGAAATATCCGAAGTTCGCCCAATACAAGCAGAACTTCAACGTGACAGATGACATAATGCAAGAACTGGTCACACTGGCTAAAGACGACAAGATCGAATTCAACGAAGAGCAATACAACCGTTCCAAGCCGCTCATCATGCTCCAGATCAAGGCGCTTATCGCACGCGACCTGTATGATATGGCCGAATACTTCCAGGTCATCAACGACGACAACGAAAGCTTCCAGGAAGCCTTGCGCCTCATCAACGACGAACAGCGGTACAAAAAAGAATTGGGACGGTAAACCTATTATCGATAATACTTCCTATATTTGTATTCATCAACGAAAAGAAAGGAACACAAAAGATGGACACAACGATGAAAACGATAGAACTTACTTTGCCGGATTCGGAATTGCCTTTCATTAAGACAATAGCGAAGAAATTCGGATGGACTCTGACAACCAAACACACAAAAACTCAGAAAAGTCTTGATGAAGGCATTGCCGATATCAAAGCCGGGCGTGTTCGCGAAGTTTCTACGGATGAATTAAAACAAATGATGGGATTATGAGTTCATACACGATCCTAATCACTAAACGATTTGAAAAGGACTTGGAAATATGTAAGAAGAGGGAACTAAAACTTAGCCTCCTCTATACTGTAATAGAGCAACTCAAATTGAACGGGACATTACCAAAACAATATCGTGCCCACAAACTAAGTGGTAATTATGCTAACTATTGGGAATGCCATATTAAAGGCGATTGGTTATTAATATGGGAGCAAAACGATGATGAACTCATTTTGATATTAACCTCAACCGGAACACATTCAGATTTATTCTAAAGGATTATGTACTGGACACTTTTTCTGACATTCGTCAAAATAGGGACTTTCACTATCGGGGGAGGATATGCGATGCTGCCCCTGATACAGCGGGAAGTGGTAGATAAAGGATGGCTTTCGAAGGAAGATTTCATCGACCTCTTCTCCGTAGCCCAGTCCTTGCCCGGCATTTTCGCCGTGAACATCTCTATTTTTGTAGGATATAAACTGAAAAAAGTGCCGGGTGGTATTGTTTGCGCTTTGGGAAGCATCCTTCCCTCCTTCTTCATCATTCTGGCTATCGCGCTGTTCTTTACACACGTGCAGGACAACGTATGGGTAGAGAAGGCGTTCAAAGGATTGCGTCCGGCGGTCGTCGCCCTGATTGCCGTGCCTTGCCTGACAACGGCACGTTCGATCAAGATGAGTTACAAAGAGCTGGTTATCCCTATCGCTGCCGCACTGCTGATCTGGCAGGGAGGGTTGTCTCCTGTGTGGATTATTCTGGCGGCTATCATAGGAGGACTTGTTTACGGACTGAAAATAAAGAAAGACTGATATGATCTGGTTGCAATTATTCTATGTATATCTGAAAATCGGGATATTCGGTTTCGGTGGCGGCTATGCGATGCTCTCCCTGATACAGGCAGACGTGGTGGACCGCTACGGATGGATTTCGTCACAGGAATTTACGGATATCGTCGCCATCTCGCAGATGACCCCCGGGCCGATCGGGATCAACAGCGCCACCTACATCGGATATACAGCCATCCACAATGCCGGCTATTCGCCCGCGATGGCCGTATTAGGCTCCTGCCTGACGACATTTGCCGTCTGCCTGCCCTCTTTCCTGCTAGTGCTGGCCATCTCATACGCCTTTGCCAAATTCAGGAACAACAAATATGTAGCAGCCGCGTTCTACGGCCTCCGTCCGGCTACGGTCGGCCTGATTGCGGCAGCGGCTTTGCTATTGATGAATAGCGAGAACTTCATCGACTATAAAAGTTTCCTGATCTTCGGGGCTGCGTTCATCCTCACCTGGAAGTTCAAGATCAACCCGATCCTGATGATTATCCTGGCAGGAATCGCCGGGATAGTTCTCTATTGGTAAATTTTACCGCAAAAGTCAAGACTTTCGTAACAAGAAGTCAGGACCTTCAGAGTAAAAAACCTGGACTTCCACAATCAATATTCAGGGCTTTCTCTCAAAAAACACCCTTATTTCAAGTCAGGCTTTCATCGATAGAAAGTCCTTCTTTGTCGAGGAAACGCTCCTCTTTTTCTAATCTGATTGTGTAGGCTTTCATCCTGTTGTAGTTTTGCTTTCGAAAAAAGGTAAAAAGATTGTCAGGTTACAAAACGAAAGCATCATGAAACAGATTTCTTCCCTACTCCTCTCCTGCCTGCTTCTCCTGCCCACCGGGATGAATGCGGAGGAAGACACACCCAAACAATGGACGCTTCGCGATTGTATCGATTACGCCCTGGAGCATAACATCACCATACAGCGGAACCGCATCAGCGCCGAGAGTGCCCAAGAAGACGTAAAGACAGCCAAGGCGGATTTCCTGCCTTCCTTGAGCGGGAACATCAGCCAGCGCGTCGTCAACCGCCCGAACAGTGCAAGAGGCACCATCATCAGCGGCGATAACATCACGACAAGCGAAAGCAAAACCTCGTACAACGGCAGCTACGGCATCGACGCCAACTGGACCGTGTATAACGGCAGCAAACGGGTGAACACCGTCAAGCAACAGAAGCTGAACAACCGCATCGCCGAACTGAACGTGGACGAAAGCGAAAACTCGATCGAGGAAAGTATCACCCAACTGTATGTACAGATCCTCTACTCGGCCGAAGCTGTCAAAGTAAACGAATCGACACTTGAAGTAAGCCGGAAAGAGTTTGAACGGGGACAGGAATTGTTCAACGTCGGCAGTATCGCCTCAAGCGATCTCGCCCAACTGGAAGCGCAGGTCAGCAGCGACAACTACCAGCTGGTGACCTCCCAGGCTACCCTGCAGGATTATAAGTTGCAATTGAAACAGCTTCTCGAACTGGACGGGGACATCGAAATGGACCTCTACCTGCCGCAACTGAGCGACAGCAACGTCCTGATCCCGCTTCCCGAAAAAGACGATGTCTACAACACCGCCCTCAGCCTGCGTCCCGAAATAGAAGCAGGAAAGCTGAACGTGGAGAGCTCGGACCTGAGCATCAAGATGGCACGTGCAGGATATCTCCCGACCTTAAACCTCAGCGCAGGCATCGGAAGCACGAATGCCAACGGCAGCGACTTCAGCTTCAGCGAACAGGTCAAGCAGAACTGGAACAACTCGCTGGGACTGACCCTCAGCATCCCCATCTTCGACAAGCGGCAGACGAAAAGCTCCATCAACAAGGCCAAGCTGCAAAAGCAGACCAGCCAGCTGGACCTGCTGGACAACAAGAAGACACTCTACAAAACTATCGAAAACCTCTGGCTGGCCGCCAACAGCGCACAACAGCAATACGTGGCAGCTTCACAGAAGTTGAAGAGCACGGAAACCAGCTACTCTCTCGTCAGCGAACAATTCAACGTCGGCATGAAAAATACAGTAGAATTGCTCACGGAAAAAAATAACCTGTTAAGCGCACAACAGGAAACGCTCCAGGCCAAATACACGGCCATACTGAACGCAGGCTTGTTGCGCTTCTACCAAGGAGAAGAAATCAATTTATTCTGAAACATGACATTAGGGGTGAACCGCTAATGAATATATTCACTCTCTTTTTGTTTCGGTCCCTGCTTCGAGTCACTCTGGCAGGGGCCTCACAAAAGGAACCGCTAACAAAGACGAAATAAAAACAGATATAGATATGAACAAGAAGAAACTAATTATCGGTATAGTAGGCGTATTGGTCGTGGCCGGAGGCATCTGGTTCTTCACAGGCAAAACGTCGAAAGGCGGTATCCGGCTCGAAACCGCCAAAGTGGGCCGCAGTTCCATTTCGAACACGGTGACGGCAACCGGAACAGTCGAGCCGGTAACGGAAGTCGAAGTCGGCACGCAGGTGTCCGGTATCATCGACAAGTTGTATGCAGACTATAACGACGTGGTCAAAGCAGGGCAGTTGATCGCCGAAATGGACAAGGTCAACCTGAAAGCCGAACTCGCATCCGCCGAGGCACAGTTGGCAAGCAGCAAGAGCGAATTCGAGTACCAACAGAAGAATTACGCCCGCAACAAGATCCTCTTCGAAAAAAAGCTGATCAGCGACTCGGACTATGAAACGTCCACATACAACTATGAGAAAGCAAAAGCCGCCTACGAACAAAACCAAGCGGCAATGGTCAAAGTGAACCGCAACCTCGAATATGCGACGATCACCAGCCCGATCGACGGTGTCGTGATCAACCGCGCAGTTGAAGAAGGACAGACCGTGGCCGCCGGTTTCGAGACTCCGACCCTGTTCACCATCGCGGCAGACCTGACCAAGATGCAGGTGATAGCCGACGTGGATGAAGCCGACATAGGTAACGTAGAAAATGGACAACGTGTCTCCTTCACCGTCGACGCCTACCCGAACGACGTATTCGAAGGCACGGTCATGCAAATCCGCCTCGGCGACAGCGAAAGCACCAGCAGCTCTTCTTCCACCTCGACCTCGACGGTCGTTACCTACGAAGTGGTGATATCGGCCGATAATCCCGACCTTAAATTGAAGCCGCGCCTGACAGCCAACGTGACGATCTTCACGCTGGAACGCGATAACGTGCTGACAGTCCCGACCAAGTCGCTCCGCTTCGTACCGGATGCCGGGATGTTGACGCAACTGGGCTACATCGTCTCCGAAGCCGGCAAGGAAGCCCCTGCCGGGAAACGTCTCGTATGGATCAAGAACGGGCAGGAGCTGAAGCCGAAAACCGTTACCGTCGGTTCCACCAGCGGAAACATGATCGAGATAACCGACGGCCTGAACGAAGGTGAAGAATTGGCTGTCGATCTCGAAGCCTCCTCCATTACTCCGGCAGCCGAAGCCGAAACGGAAAGAAGCCCGTTCATGCCAGGCCCTCCGGGAAGCAATAAGAACAAGAAGAGTGCCAAGTAGGGGCAGGCTTTATATATCTGCCCTCCAAACAAGGAGTACAACAATATGAAAGAGATAATCAAATTAGAAAACATCAAGCGTGACTTCAAGGTCGGAGACGAAACGGTCCATGCCTTGCGTGGCGTCTCCTTCACGATCTACGAAGGCGAATTTGTCACCATCATGGGGACATCCGGCTCAGGAAAGAGTACCTTGCTGAACACGTTAGGTTGCCTGGATACACCGACCAGCGGAGAATATTACCTCGACGGCACATCGGTCCGCACGATGGGTAAGAACGCCCGCGCCACCTTGCGCAACCGCAAAATCGGGTTCGTCTTCCAGAACTACAACCTGCTGCCTAAGACGACAGCGGTCGAGAACGTGGAGCTGCCCTTGATGTACAATTCGTCCTACAGTGCAGCCGAACGACACAAGAAAGCAGTCGAATCGCTGATTGCCGTAGGTCTGGGCGACCGCCTGATGCATAAGAGCAACCAGATGTCCGGCGGGCAGATGCAGCAAGTCGCCATCGCCCGGGCGCTGGTAAACGACCCCGCCGTCATCCTCGCCGATGAAGCGACCGGAAATCTCGATACCCGTACCTCTTTCGAGATACTGGTTCTTTTCCAGAAACTGCATGCCGAGGGACGTACCATCATATTCGTGACCCACAACCCGGAGATCGCCCAGTACAGCAGCCGCAACATCACGCTGCGCGACGGGCATGTCACCTCCGACACGGTCAACCGGAATATCCTGAACGCGGCAGAAGCGTTGGCGCGGCTGCCGAAGAATGACGATTGATCTTGCCACCCTTCCGTGGGGGGCCCTTTATGCGAATACCGGAATCATCCGATACAAGCGGAAGGAGGCAAAGGTGTTTAAAGAATCACTTATAAAACAACAATAACAATGAACGGAACAAACCTAATAAAAATAGCCGTCCGGGCACTCGCCAATAACAAATTGCGCGGCTTCCTCACGATGCTGGGCATCATCATCGGCGTGGCCTCCGTGATCACGATGCTTGCCATCGGACAAGGCTCGAAGCGAAGCATACAGGCTCAGATCAGTGAGATGGGTTCCAACATGATCATGATACACCCGGGCGCCGACGTGCGTGGCGGTGTCCGGCAGGATGCCTCCGCGATGGAAACCCTGAAACTACAGGATTACGAAGACATTGTGGACGAAACACGCTTTGTCTCGGCCGTTTCTCCTTCCGTCAACAGCAGCGGACAGGCGATCTACGGCGCCAACAACGCCCCGACCACGGTCTACGGCATCAGTCCCGACTATCTGGAGATACGGCGCTACAAAGTCGAGGACGGTGACATGTTCACCGAACAGGACATCCAGACAGCCGCCAAAGTATGCGTGGTCGGCAAAACCGTCGTCGACAACCTCTTCCCCGACGGCAGCAACCCGGTAGGCAAGGTCATACGTTTTCAGAAATTACCTTTCCGCATCGTAGGCGTGCTGGAAAGCAAAGGATACAACAGCATGGGAATGGACCAGGACGACCTAATCTTAGCTCCATACACAACTATTCAGAAAAAGGTCCTGGCCATCACCCATCTGCAAGGCATTACCTGTTCGGCCCTCAAGGAGGAATACACCGACCAGGCCATCGACGAGATTTCTGAAATACTCCGCCGCAACCATAAGTTGAAGGAAAGTGACGATGATGATTTTACCATCCGTAGTCAGCAGGAGTTGAGCACGATGTTGACAAGCACTACGGATATGATGACCGTGCTGTTGGCGGCTGTGGCGGGTATTTCGCTCCTCGTAGGCGGTATAGGGATCATGAATATCATGTACGTCAGCGTGACGGAGCGTACACGCGAGATCGGCCTCCGTATGAGTATCGGGGCAAAAGGCATCGACATCCTGGCACAGTTCCTGATCGAGTCCATCCTGATCAGTGTGACAGGCGGTTTGATAGGTGTAGTCTTTGGAGTGGGCGCGGCCCTTGTCGTGAACGGAGTCGCCCACTTTCCGATCTACATCCAGCCCTGGAGCGTCGTCCTCTCGTTCGCCGTATGTACCGTCACGGGTGTATTCTTCGGATGGTATCCGGCCAAAAAGGCGGCACAGCTCGACCCGATAGAGGCAATACGTTACGAATAGCAGGCGGGAAGCATCGAGGGAAGAAGACGCTCTGCGTCAAGCATGCCTCATAGGTATGAGGCAACGTACCTCAAAGATATGAGGCAACTCACCTCATAGGTACGAGGCAATACACCTCATAGTGATGAGGCATGCTCGACGCAAAGCCTCTTCCATGACCGATGCCGCCTGGCGTTCGACAGAGAAACAACACTTCTTCCATGCCCGATGCTTCTCTGATATATAATAAACAGTATCTTTGCATAAATGGGAACAACAGAGACAATGCACACATTACCGGCTCCCCCCTTCAAAGGCATGGGGAAGCTGATCCATATCGCAGCCTGGGCCATCCTCTTCGGGCTGCCGTTCTTCTTCACCGGACGCGAGTCGCAGACGGTGACGGTCCTGAGCTACGTCCGCTCCATGATCGTCCCGCTGTCGTTCATGCTGGTGTTCTATGCCAACTATTTCGTGCTGATCGACCATTTCCTGTTCGCCAAGCGTCCCTGGAAGTTCTTGCTATGCAATGTCGTACTGATCGCTGCCTCGATGGGGGCCGTCCATCTGATGTTCGAACTGCTCCCGCATCCCGAATGGGAACATCCGAGGCCGGAAAGGGAATGGCAGGAGACGGTCGGTTTCTTCATGGTGAACGCCATGCTGTATATGCTGGTGGCAGGGCTAAGCGTCGCCATCAAGATGACCGGAAGTTGGTACGAGATGGAATCGTCCCGCCGGGAGTTGGAGAAAAGCCGTGCCGAAGCGGAATTGCAGAACCTGAAAAGTCAGTTGAACCCCCATTTCCTTTTCAACACGCTGAACAATATCTACAGCTTGATCGCTTTCAGCCCGGAGAAGGCGCAGGAGGCGGTGCACGACCTGAGCCGCCTGCTCCGCTACGTGCTCTACGACAGCAGCCAGCCGATGGTTCCGTTGGAGAAGGAACTCGATTTCATCCGGAACTATGTGGAACTGATGCGCATCCGCCTGCCGGAACATGTGAAACTCACGACCGACATATCGTCTGCCACATCTGAAACCCAGGTGGCACCTCTCCTTTTCATCTCCCTGATCGAGAATGCTTTCAAGCATGGGGTGAGCCACAACAAACCCTCTTTTATCGACCTGAAGATTCACCAGGAAGGGACACGGATCGTCTGCTCTATCCGCAACAGTGACTTCCCGAAAGACAACGGACAGGACAAGAGCGGTTCCGGCATTGGGCTGCAGAATCTCAGCAGGCGGTTGGAATTGCTGTATCCGTCGCATCATATTTTCACGTACGGGCAAAAAGGAGACGAATATGTTTGCCTGTTAGAATTGCAGGCATAAGGATTTATTGTATTTTTGTCCGGTACATCAATACAACAAATTATGACGTTAACATGTGCAATCATCGATGACGAACCACTGGCCATCAGTCTGCTGGAAAGTTATGTAAACAAGACTCCGTTCCTCCGCCTCACAGCAAAGTTCAACAGCGCCCTTGAGGCATTGCCCGTATTGAGCGCCCAGCCGGTAGAGCTGCTTTTCCTCGATATCCAGATGCCGGAACTGAGCGGCATGGAATTTTCTCGGATACTGGAGGCGGATACCCGCATCATCTTTACGACGGCTTTCGAACAGTATGCCCTCGACAGCTACAAGGTGAACGCCCTCGACTATCTGCTGAAACCGATCAGTTACCCGGATTTCCTCAAGGCGGCCAACAAGGCGTTGCAATGGTACGAGCATATGCAAGCGCCTGCGGCAGAGATCGAGTCGATCTTCATCAAGACTGAGTATAAGCAGGTACAGGTCGAACTGCGCAAAATACTCTATATCGAAGGGCTGAAAGACTATGTCAAAATTTTTATCGAGGATGAACCGCATCCCATCCTTTCACTGATGAGCATGAAGTCGCTGGAAGAGATGCTGCCGGCAAGCCGCTTTATCCGCGTACACCGTTCCTTTATCGTACAGCCTGAAAAGATCAAGGTGATCGAACGGAACCGGATCGTGTTCGGAAAAGAATATATCCCGATCTCCGACAACTACAAACCGAGGCTTGTCGAATTCCTGGCGCAACGGTCACTCAATTTCAATTGACAATGGACAATTAACTTTGTTAAAATGATACGGCGTAGCCCAATTCTCAATTAATTAAAAAAGTTGTAACAGCAACTTTTCCAAAGCCCTAGTCATCCGGCTCATCGGGCAAGAATAGTTATTCGAGAAAACGGCTACCGCATACGTCTTTCCATCTTTCGTGATATAGCCGGCATAGCTCCTGACACCCGTAATGCCCCCGCTTTTCAGGTGGGCTTTTCCCTGCAACTTCGATCCTTTCAAGAAATTGCGCACTGATCCCTCTATCCCGGCTTGTGGTAAAGAGGCTATGAAAGCATCCGAAACAGCAGATTCCGTCGCCATATAGACCAACAGCTCTCCCATAAATCCGGCCGACACCTTATCTGCCGGAGCCAAGCCGCTGCCGTCGTTCATCCGGAGCGGAAAGACATCCAAACCTTTCTTCTCCCAATATTCTTTCACGACCTGCACACCACGACCGAACGAGGAGATCATCTCGTTCCTTCGCGGTTTGTATTGCAATCCGACCGTTTTGACCAAAGCATCCGCATATAGGTTATGGCTGACATGGTTGCATACGCTTGCTATCTCCCGCAGCGTGGGCGAATAGGTCGTGACAATCTCTTTCCTCTCTCCCTTCTTCCACCGGTTTTCCTCCACCTCGATACGGTAGCAGGAAGGGGACCCGTCCACCCGTATTCCCTTCTGCTGAAGCTGGTCCGTCAGATAGCGTGCCAAATATAAGGCAGGATCGGGGATATCTCCTTTCAAGACATACGCCTCCCGGTTCGCAGGCAGGACACCATACAGGTAGCGCATGTCATCGAGCGGAGCACCGATAATATAAGCGCTGTCCGAAGAAACCGGAGCGGCTTTCAGGTAGTTCTTAAACCGGATAAAAGGGATATCCGGCTCTGTCCCCTTCAAGACCGGCCGCGTCCCAGCAGCCCCAGTCTGCAAGGATAACTTATACATATTGTCGAAGATGGAAATACCATAACTTCCGGGGGCATAATAATTTCCCATATCTTCCCGGAGCCATTTAATAGAGACGCCTTCGGTGTCGAAAATGCTTTCGTCCGATATGACCGATCCTGTTATATGCTCGATGCCGGCTTTCTGCAAAGCAGCTATCCAGGTTGACAAAAACTTGTTCTGCCCCGGTGCGAAATGCGAAGAGCCCAAGGAGGGATCACCGCATCCTTTTATATAGAGGTTTCCCTCCAACGTGCCGCTTTCCAGTATTCCGTCATATTCCAATGTGGTCGGATAGCGATAGTCTTCTCCCAATATCTCAAGCGCTGTCGCCGTGGCTACCGTCTTCAACACCGAAGCGGGCGATTGCAGCCGGTCCGTATCATAACTGTAGACCGTTCTTCCCTCCTGCACATCTTTCACTACCAGAGAAAAAGAGGCTCCCCGCATATAAGGGGCCTGCAATAACCATTTGACGGGGGCGGGAGTCTGTGCACCGGCAAGCAAATGAAGGCAAATCAACAGGCAAAGCAGTACTATTTTGTTTCGTATCATCCTTTCTATTCAACTTTATTTTATCTTTGCCTGCAAAGATAAGAATTTAATATGAACCCATTGTTTGATAAACCGTTCACATTCGACAGGGTGGCACGTATTCTGTTCGGCCTGGCTGTTATCAGTGGTATCATCTATCTGATCGCCGTCCTGCGAAATGCTTTGTTACCATTCCTGATTGCCTGGCTGCTGGCTTATATGATGCAGCCGTTCGTCAAGTTTTTCCAGTATAAAGTCAAGCTGAAAAGCCGTTTGCTGTCTATCCTGGCCGTTCTCGTATCTACCCTTCTGGTGATCTCACTGGTGGGTGTCGTGATCGTCCCCTCTGTCACCCAGGAGTTCAACCGGACTTTGGAACTGATGCAGGAACATAACAGCGGCTACGGACATATCCCGATGATTCCGCAGTCATGGGCAGAGTATCTGGAAAAGAATATCGACCCGGACCAGTTGGCACAGCTCCTGAGCAAAGAGAACATAGAAAAGGCGGTCAAACAGATCGCTCCCAAAATGTGGATCGTACTGACCAATACTTTCTCCATTCTGTTCAGTATTACGATCGTGTTTGTAATCTTCCTTTACTTCATCTTTATCCTGTTGGATTACGAACGGATTGTCAACGGTTGGATCCGCCTGATTCCCGAACGTTACCGCCCCTTTGTCCAAGGGCTAGCCGACGATGTCGAATATAGTATGAACCGCTACTTCCGCGGACAGTCATTGATTGCCTTATGTGTCGGCATCCTCTTCGCCATCGGATTTAAGATCGTCGGTTTCCCGCTGGCCGTTATCCTAGGGCTATTCATCGGTTTCCTCAACCTCATTCCTTATATGCAAACGATCGGTATCATCCCGATGATCTTGCTGAGTCTCCTCAAAGCTGCGGAGACCGGAGAAAACTTTTGGCTGATCTTCGGATCGGGAATTCTCGTCCTTTGCATCGTGCAGTGCATACAAGACTTGTATCTCACTCCCCGCATTATGGGAAAGGCTATGGGACTGAATCCGGCCATCATCCTTCTTTCTTTATCCATTTGGGGAACTTTATTAGGTTTTATCGGCTTAATCATCGCTCTCCCCCTGACAACTCTCTTCCTCTCTTATTATAAACGTTTTATACTTATGGAAGAGGACCAGTCTCTTGTAGAGAAGCACGAGTTGTCAAAGGTCCAAAAGAAAAAAACATTCCCAAAAGAATAAAAAAACTTGCATCAGCTATTGCATATATAAAAAAAAGCCCTACCTTTGCACCCGCATTACAGAAGTAACGCACAGGATGATTCGCTAGCTCAGCAGGTAGAGCACATCCCTTTTAAGGATGGGGTCCTGGG
>ERZ779924.492-NODE-492-length-18700-cov-4.23947_pt1 | contig 18700 bp, 20 predicted proteins | sample MGYA00511955_ERZ779924 | MGnify/ENA primary metagenome ERZ779924 (study PRJEB29588, sample SAMEA1969417) | human gut metagenome | biome: human gut; feature: human-associated habitat; material: faeces | place: Denmark | collected 2008/2010 ... | reverse complement strand
CGTGTACGCTGTGGGGGCTGTGGTCGGCCTTATCGGGGGCATCAAGGTCTATAACAAGTTTTCGAGCGGCGACCCCGACACGTCGAAGACCGCCGCGAGCTGGTTCGGCGCGTGTATTTTCCTGATTGTCGCCGCGACGATCCTACGCTCTTTCTTCTTGTAGTCCAACCTGTCATGCAAATAATTATGGAATATGGAATCAACAAGGGAATCGGCAAGAGCGTGGAGTTCCGGGGCCTGAAGGCGCAGTACCTCTTCATCTTCGCGGGCGGCCTGCTGGCCGTCTTCGTGGTGTTCGTCATCCTCTACATGGCAGGGGTCGATCAGTGGGTATGTATCGCTTTCGGCGTTGCGGCGGCTTCGGTGCTGGTCTGGCTTACCTTCCGCCTGAACGCCCGTTACGGGGAACACGGGCTGATGAAGCTGTTCGCCGCGCGCCGGCATCCCCGCTACCTGCTCAACCGCAAGTCCCTGCGCCGGTTGCTGAAAAGAAAGGGGGGCCGCGTATGAGAAACATCTTGAAAGCCACCACGCTGGAAAGCAAGTTCCCGCTCCTGGCCGTGGAAGGCGGTTGTATCATCAGCAAGGACGCGGACATAACGGTCGTCTATCGGGTCGAACTCCCGGAGCTGTTCACCGTCACGTCCGCCGAGTACGAGGCGATCCACGCCGCCTGGTGCAAGGCCCTGAAGGTCTTGCCCGAATACAGCGTGGTACACAAGCAGGACTGGTTCATCCGCGAGCGTTACCGCCCGGCCACGGGCGAGGGGGACATGAGTTTCCTCTCCCGCAGTTACGAGCGGCATTTCAACGAGCGTCCGTTCCTGACCCACGCCTGCTTCCTCTACCTGACGAAAACGACGAGGGAGCGTATGCACATGCGTTCAGACTTCTCGACCCTCTGCCGGGGCAACATCATTCCCAAAGAGGTAAACCGGGAATCGGCGACAAAATTCCTGGAGGCGGCGGAACAGTTCGAGCGTATTCTGAACGATTCGGGTTTCCTGACCCTTGTCCGCCTCACGGGGGACGAGATCACGGGTACGGCGGATTGTCCGGGCCTGCTGGAACGGTACTTTTCCCTCTCGCTCTCGGATACGACTTCTCTTCAGGACATCGAGCTGGGGGCCGAGGTTCTGCGCGTGGGTAACAAACGGGTGTGCCTGCACACGCTCTCGGACACGGAAGACCTGCCGGGGCGCGTGGGTACGGACACCCGTTACGAGCGTCTTTCCACCGACCGTTCGGACTGCCTGCTGTCGTTCGCGGCCCCCGTGGGGCTTCTGCTTTCCTGCGACCACCTTTACAACCAGTACGTGTTCCTGGAAGACAGCGACGAAAACCTGCGTATGTTCGAGAAACGTGCGCGTAACATGCAGTCCCTTTCCCGCTACTCCCGCGGGAACCAGATAAACAAGGAGTGGGTGCGATACGTCGCTGTGTAAGTAATTGTTAAACTTAGATTTAACCCGTTGTTTCGTCAACGGTAGCCTATGGACAGATGCACCAATAGTAATATACTGTATCAAAGCTGTCCAGACAAGGTAGCCCTTCCGAAAGGAGCAGTCAGAACCGTGAGGGAAAGACAATGGCTGTTAGTATCATACAGTCAGGGAGCTTGGCTTGGGTGGTATGGTTAGCGTAAGCGAACTGTCGTCTAAACGTCGTAAGGTTGAAGAAGCCAAAGATACTGATAGGCTTCAGCCCAAAAGGGAAGCAGTCGGTTATTCCTCTCCATTCTGGGAATACACGAACAGAGTACTGCCGGTGTAATAGACAGAACCTAACCCACTTATAAGTTACTTGCACGGAACGTAGTAAGCCCGTATTTCTCCTGCCAATGACAGGTAAGCAGACCGTAAGGAATGCCGAATGGAGTGCGGGTATAGGATTGCAGAAAAAGCGAATGCCACCCTGTAATGGGGTGAATAGGGATTGAAACATCATCCCGCTGCGAAAGCAGGCTGACTTCTGCGGTAGGTGATTCTTTACAAGAAACTTTTAGAACTTTTGAAAGGAGAAAAGCAAATGAACGAAATTAAAACATCGTGTGCATCGACTGACCAAACGCAGAGCAAATGGGACAGTATAAATTGGCTCAAATGCGAAGCTGCGGTTCAAAAGCTACAAGCGCGTATTGTAAAGGCTCAAAAAGAGGGTCGCCACAACAAGGTCAAAGCCTTGCAGTGGACACTGACCCACTCGTTTTACGCTAAAGCATTAGCGGTAAGACGTGTAACTTCCAATAATGGGAGTAAAACGGCTGGCGTCGATATGGTAACATGGAAAACGCCAGATGCTAAAGTGTGTGCAATAACCGAACTGAAAAGGAGAGGTTATACACCCCAACCTCTGAGACGAGTACATATCAGAAAGAGTAACGGGAAATTAAGACCATTGGGTATACCAACTATGAAAGACCGGGCTATGCAGGCATTGTATCTGATGGCACTGGCTCCCGTAGCTGAAACAACGGCTGATGCCAATTCTTATGGTTTCAGAAAAGAAAGGAGCACGGCAGATGCCGTTCAACAATGCTTCAATGACCTGGCAAGGACGACATCCCCACAATGGATCTTAGAAGGTGATATCAAAGGTTGTTTCGACCATATCAGTCATGAATGGTTGCTTGACAATATCCCTATGGATAAAGTTTTGCTCCGTAAATGGTTGAAAAGTGGATTTATTTTCAACAAGCAACTTTTTCCGACAGAGGAGGGAACTCCTCAAGGCGGCATCATCTCCCCAACTCTTGCAAATATGACTTTGGACGGACTGGAAAAACTGCTTGCCGATAGCTTTCCGATAAACCGCTCGAAGAAAAATTACTATACTCCTATGATAAATCTTGTTCGCTACGCGGATGATTTTATTATCACAGGAGAGAGTAAGGAGTTGTTGGAGAACCATGTTAAACCATTAGTCATTGAGTTTCTTCAAGCAAGAGGGCTTACCTTATCAGAAGAAAAGACTAAGATAACTCATATAGAAGAAGGGTTTGATTTTCTTGGGTTCAATATCAGAAAATATAAAGGCAAGTTTATCACAAAACCATCCAAGAAGAGTCGAAAGAGATTTTTAGATAAGGTTCGTGAAATAGTGGACAAGAACAAGTCTTCTAAGCAACAATCTTTGATACGATTGCTAAACCCAGTCATTAGAGGATGGGCGAACTACTACAAGGGGTGTTCTGCATCGGAAACTTTCCGTAAAACAGATGCACAAATTTTCAACAAACTATGGCGATGGTCTCGCAGAAGACATCCCAAAAAAGGTAAACGATGGATTGCCAACAAGTATTATCACACTGTAAGAGGTAGAAGCTGGACTTTTGCCGTACCGCTTGAAAACAGGAAAGTGGATAAATACCACACTCTTGTGAGATTGTCGGATACGAAAATAAAGCGACATATCAAAATCCGCAGTGAGGCCAACCCGTATGATGCCGATTGGAAAGATTTCTTCGATCAATACAAGACCCGAAGAATGCTTGCACACTTAGACGGCAAGCAATATATCTATCGCCTGTGGAATCAGCAAATGCAATGTTGCCCTGTGTGTGGCAAGCACATCACACGGGAAACTCCCTGGAAAATTACTGAAATGACAGGGAGCAGTAGAAAGGCGAAAGTCCTAATACATGACCATTGCAGCCGAATTACTAACAGAAATAAATGGAAGTTACTATGAGCCGGCTTTTAGTTACAAATAAAAGTTTTGAATTGCTTGAGCCGTATGAGGGGAAACTCTCACGTACGGTTCTTAGAGGGGAAAGCTCCCGTAAGGGGGCTGACCTACTCGACATCGACCAGTATCTCAACGAGGCGCACTCGTTCGGTCTTCAATCCGTCCGGGCCCATTTCAACGTGCTGGCCTGGTCGGACGACGTGCAGGAGCTCCGGCATATCCGCAACGATGTGGGCAGCCAGCTCGCTCTGATGGAGTGCCGCCCGCGCCACAACACCGTGGACGCCGCCACGCTCTACTGGGCGGGTATGCCGGGCAACGCGGGAGATTTCCCCGCCGAGGAATCGTTCTACACGTTCATCGAGCCCGCGGTCTGTTTCTTCACGGAGGAAACCAACTATAAATCCTCGTCCAGCCCTTTCGGCATCAAGCTGTGCGACCGCGTAAGCGGCAGGCCCCTGCACCTGGACATCTCGGACGAACCGATGAAAAAAGGGATCATTACGAATAGGAATAAATTCGTGTTAGGCGGCTCGGGGTCAGGCAAGTCATTCTTTATGAATCATTTAGTCCGCCAATACTGGGAGCAGGGCACGCATGTCGTGCTGGTGGATACCGGTAACAGCTACCAGGGCCTTTGCGAGCTGATCCGGCGTAAGACCAAAGGTGAGGACGGCGTGTATTTTACCTATACCGAGGAACATCCCATCAGTTTCAATCCGTTCTACACCGACGACTACTATTTCGACGTGGAGAAGAAGGACAGCATCAAGACGCTGCTGCTGACACTCTGGAAAACCGAGGACGACAAGATCACGAAGACCGAGAGCGGCGAGCTGGGCAGTGCCGTGAACGCCTATATCGAGCGTATCCGCGCCGACCGGAATATCGTGCCGTGTTTTGACAGTTTCTACGAGTACCTGCGAGACGACTACCGCCGCGAGCTGGAGGAGCGGGAGATCCGGGTCAGCCGCGAGGATTTCAACATCGACAACATGCTCATCACCCTGCGGCAGTATTATAAGGGCGGACGCTACGACTTCCTTCTGAACTCCCGGGCCAACATCGACCTGCTCTCGAAGCGCTTCGTGGTCTTCGAGGTGGATTCCATCAAGGAAAACAAGGAGCTTTTTCCCGTGGTCACCATTATCATCATGGAGGCTTTCATAAACAAGATGAGACGGCTCAAGGGGGTACGCAAACAGCTCATCGTCGAGGAGGCCTGGAAGGCGCTCTCTACGGCCAATATGGCTGAATATCTGCGTTATATGTATAAAACCGTCCGCAAATACTACGGTGAGGCCATCGTTGTGACGCAGGAGGTCGAGGACATCATTTCCAGCCCGGTGGTCAAGGAGGCGATCATCAACAACTCGGACTGCAAGATCCTGCTCGACCAGCGCAAGTTCATGAACCGTTTCGACGCGATTCAGTCCTTGTTGGGGCTGACCGACAAGGAGAAGGCGCAGATTCTCTCGATCAACCAGTCCAACGACCCTTCCCGTAAATACAAGGAGGTCTGGATCGGTCTGGGCGGCGTTCAGTCGGCGGTCTATGCCACGGAGGTCAGCGTCCCGGAGTACCTGGCGACCGAGGAAACGGAGAAAGTGGAGGTACAGCGGCTTGCCGGGGAGCTGGGCGGTGATATGGAACTGGCGATCAGGCAGCTCGCCGAGGGCAAACGTTAAAGGGAGGGCAGGCCATGTATCGCAAGTGTATCGGATCAGACCCCACGGCGGCGCGTTTGGACTTCGCGCTGTACGAGGTGGCGGGCGAGTGGGAAAGCCGCTCGGGTTCTCCCCGGGTTCGCATCTACCGCAACCCGGGACGCCGGGGCGGCGGTTTTTACGTGGAGGTGTCCTACAAGGACGGGACACGCTTCTCCCGTCCCGTGAGGAAGTATTGGGGAGGCATCCGTTACTTCGACCTCTACGGGTATGTCGCCCTGGCCTACGATGCGGGGCGCGAGGTGCTCCAGCTCTCCGCCTACGGGGATTATTACCGGGCGTCGGAATGACCGCCCAAGTATTCACGAATTAAATAATGAAAAGGATGAAACGATTGATTTTAACGCTGTTCGTGGGGCTTCTTTGCTTCACGTACCAGGCAAAAGCGCAGTGGACGGTCATCGACCCGTCGAACCTCGTTCAGAACATCAAGAGCGCGGTTCAAAGCTCGACCACGGCGACCAACATGGTCAAGTCGCTGCAAGAGAGTATCAAGATTTATAACCAGAGCAAGGCTTACTACGACGCCCTCAAATCGGTGCATAACATCATCAAGGATGCCCGGAAGGTGAAGCTGACGCTCGAAATGGTCAGCGAGATCACGGAAATCTACACCTCGGGATTCAACCGTATGGTTTCAGACCCGAACTTCACGGTGGACGAGCTGGCGGCGATCTCGGCGGGTTACGCCCGGCTGCTGGAGGAGGGCGGCGCGCTGGTGGCGGAACTCAAGACGGTCATAACCGGCGGCAACGGCCTCTCGCTCTCGGACAAGGAGCGGATGGACGTGGTGGATCAGGTTTACACGAAGATGCTGGAGTACCGCAACCTCACGCGCTATTACACGCGCAAGACCATCTCCGTGTCCTTCATCCGCGGCCGCGAAAAGGGCGACGCGCACCGGGTGCTGGCACTTTACGGGAACCCGAACGACAGATATTGGTAACCTGAAAACGGAGGCAGTCATGGATTTCGACAATTTACACCAGGTTCTCCGGAACCTGTATCAGGAGATGATGCCGCTATGCGGCGACATGATCGGGGTGGCGAAAGGTATCGCCGGCCTGGGTGCGCTCTTTTACGTGGCTTACCGGGTATGGAAGGCACTGGCCAATGCGGAGCCTATCGACGTGTTCCCGCTCCTGCGGCCTTTCGCCATCGGCTTGTGCGTGATGTTCTTTCCCACCGTGGTTCTGGGGACGATCAACGCCGTGATGTCGCCCGTGGTGCAGGGCACGCACGCCATACTGGAGGGGCAGACGTTGGATTTGCAGGCATACCAGCAACAGAAGGACGATTTGGAAGCCGAGGCCCGCAGGCGCGAGGGCAAGGCTTGGTTAGTGGACGACGAGGTGTATGAACAACGGCTTGCGGATATGGGTATCACGGATTTGGGCGAGATTATCAGCATGTGGGCCGAACGCACGTGGTACGACATCAAGGCCGGTTTCCGGCAGCTTGTCCGGGACTTCTTCGAGTTGTTGTTCAACGCCGCGGGGCTTACCATCGACACGCTGCGGACATTCTTTTTAGTCGTGCTGTCGATTCTGGGGCCCTTGTCGTTCGCCCTCTCCATTTACGACGGCTTCCACTCGACGCTCGCGAGCTGGATTTCCCGCTATATCAGCGTGTACCTTTGGCTTCCCATCGCCGACCTGTTCTCCGCGGTGCTGGCCAAGATCCAGACGTTGATGCTCCAGGCGGACGTCCTGGCCCTGCAAGACCCCAACTACATTCCCGACAGCGGCAGCGGTGTCTATATTATCTTTTTGATTATAGGTATCATAGGCTATTTCACGATCCCCACCGTTGCCGAGTGGGTGATCCAGTCGGGCGGAGCCGGCGGGGCTATGGGCGGTATCAACAAGGCCGGGGCATTCGCCACGGGTGTCGCTGGCGGTATCGCCGGCAACATGATCGGCCGCACGTTCGGGCGTCGCGGCGGTGGCGGTTCCTCCTCCGGTAACGGCGGCGGTGGCCCGGCTTCGGGCAGTGCCCCCAACGGGCGCAACCTGGCAACACAAGGTAACAGTAATCATTCATAACAATTTGGACAATGGAATTCAAGTCATTAAAAAACATCGAAACAAGTTTCAGGCAGATTCGGCTTTTCGGTATCGTGTTCCTCTGCCTGTGCGCGCTGGTATCCGTGTTCAGCGTGGTCGCGAGCTTCCGTTTCGCCGAAAAGCAGCGCGAGAAGATCTACGTCCTGGACGGGGGCAAGTCGCTGATGCTGGCGCTCTCGCAGGATTTGAGCCAGAACCGCCCCGTGGAGGCGCGCGAACATATCCGGCGTTTTCACGAGTTGTTCTTCACCCTCTCGCCCGACCGTGCGGCCATCGAGAGCAACATCAACCGCGCGCTGTTCCTGGTCGATAAGAGCGCCTTCGCCTATTACCAGGACATGCAGGAGAAAGGTTACTACAACCGTGTGGTGTCGGGGAACATCAGCCAGCGTATCGAGGTGGACTCCGTGGTGTGCGACTTCAACGCCTATCCCTACCGGGCCATGACCTATGCCCGGCAAATGATTGTCCGCGAGAGCAACATCACCGAGCGTTCGCTGGTCACGCGCTGCGAGCTGATCAACTCGGGGCGTTCGGACAATAACCCGCAGGGTTTCATCATGGAGAAATTCGAGATTCTGGAGAACCGCGATTTACGTACATTAAAAAGATAAGGCTATGGCAAAGAAGAGAATAAAGGCTTTCGGGGAGTGGGTCGAAGACCACCTGCGCCGCGCTTGCGGGGCGCTCTCGCCCGATAAGCGGATTATCGTGATCCTCACGCTGCTCTTGTTCTTTTCCGTCTTATCGCTCTACTTTACCGTGTCTTCCATCTACCGCTTCGGCAAGGGAGCCGGGGAACGGATGCAGATACGGCATATCGAGCGGCTGGAACTGGAATTAAGACAACGGCAGGAGGCCGACAGTGTAAAACATCTAAAAGATTTCAATTATGACGACGAATGAAAAACAGAATAAACAGCCGGAGGCGGGGAAAAAGGAACTCACGCCCCGGCAGATACAGATGCGGAAGAAGATGGTGGTCTTCCCGCTCTTTTTCCTGGCCTTTGCCGGGTGCATGTGGCTGATCTTCTCCCCCGGCGAAAAAGAACGGGAGGAGCCTTCGGCGGGTTTCAACACGGAGCTGCCGACCCCGGAATCGGAGGGTATCCTCTCGGACAAGCGTGATGCCTACGTGCAGGAGGAGATGCGGCGCAGGGAGCGGGAAAAGATGCGCTCCTTGCAGGATTTCGCGTTCGGGATGGAGGACGAGGTGGAAGAGCCCGTCATGCCCGCTGCCGTGCCGGATAAGTCTTCCGGCTCTGCCGGCGGTTCGTCGGGAGCTTTCCGGACTTCCCGTGCCGCCTATGCCGACATCAACCGCCAGTTAGGCAGTTTCTACGAGGACACCGCCGGTGAAACGGGGGAAGAGCGCGAGATGCAGGCCCGCATCGAGGAACTGGAACGCCGCCTGGAAGAACAGCAGGCGCAGAAAACGGCCCAGGAGGAGCAGGTGGCGCTGCTGGAGAAGTCCTACGAGATCGCCGCCCGCTACATGAATGGCGGTCAGGCCCCTGAAGCCCCGCGTCAGAAAGCCTCCGTTTCCGGCAAGGCTTCCGTGCAGCCCGTGCGCCAGGTGCGCCGTAACATCGTGTCGCTGCTCGCCGCCCCGCTGCCCGATTCGGTCTTCGCCCGTGAGTTCGTCAAGCCCCGGAACTGGGGTTTCAACACGGTGGGGAGCGACCTTCGCGAGCCCGAGCGCAACAGTATCCGTGCCGCCGTGCAGCAAACCGTGACGCTCACCGATGGCGGGGAGGTTACTTTCCGGCTGCTGGAACCGATGATGGCGGGAGATCTGCTCATCCCCTCGGGTACGCCCGTAACGGGGGCGGCGAGGATCAACGGCGAACGGCTGACGGTCAAGGTCAGCGCTGTCCAGCATGGCGGGGCGGTCGTTCCGGTCGATCTGTCGGTCTATGACACGAACGGCAACGAGGGTATTCCCGTGCCGGGGTCGGAAGAACTCAATGCCGTGAAGGAGATCGCCGCCAATATGGGCGCGGGCATGGGCAGCAGTATCACGATCACGGACGATGCCGGTTCGCAACTGCTTTCCGACCTGGGGCGCAGCGCCATCCAGGGCGTGTCGCAATACGTGAGCAAGAAGATGCGCTCGGTCAAGGTCACGCTCAAGGCCGGTTACAGCGTCCTGCTGCTCCCGCCCCTTCAATAAGGGTACAAACGACGTACTTCCGTACACCACTGAAAAAATCCATTTTTATCAACAATCAAAAATTTATCGAGTATGAAAAAGATTCTTCTGGCACTCGTTTTTATCGGGTGCATGTTCGCTGCCCACGCGCAGGAAAAGCCCTCCACGGGCGATTTGTACGACGGTCTTACCCGTCCGCTGACCTTCAACCGGGTTATCCCGCCCTACGCGCTGGAGGTGACGTTCAGCAAGACCGTTCATGTGATTTTCCCCTCGGCCATCCGTTACGTCGATCTGGGGTCTTCGGATCTTCTGGCGGCGAAAGCCGACGGCACGGAAAACGTGCTGCGTGTAAAGGCGGCCCTGCGTGATTTCTCGCGCGAGAGCAACCTTTCGGTCATTACCGAGGACGGGGCCTATTACAGCTTCAATGTCAAGTATGCCGACGAGCCGGTGAAACTGTCGGTCGAGATGGCGGACTTCCTGCATGACGGGGAGGCGGTAAACCGCCCCAATAACGCGCTGGACATCTATTTGCAGGAGTTGGGATGCGAATCTCCGCTGCTGGTCAAACTGATCATGCAGTCCATTTACAAGAATGACCGCCGCGAGATCAAGCATATCGGTTGCAAGCGTTTCGGGGTACAATACCTCCTCAAAGGTATCTACGTGCATAACGACCTGCTTTATTTCCACCTCCAACTGAAAAACTCCTCCAACGTGCCTTTCAACGTGGACTACCTGACGTTCAAGATTACGGACAAGAAGGTGGCCAAACGCACGGCCATCCAGGAGCAGGTCGTATGGCCCGTGCGTGCGTACAACAACGTGCAGGTCATCGGCGGCAAGCGTACCGAGCGCATGGTCTTCACGCTCCCGAAGTTCACGCTGGCCGACGACAAGCAGCTGGTCGTGGAACTGCACGAGCAGCAGGGCGGGCGACACCAGACTTTCACGGTGGAGAATGCCGACCTGGTGCGCGCACGTGTTATCAACGAGTTAAAGGTAAAGTGATATGAAACGGGCGATATTCATTCTCACGCTGGGGTTATGCCTCCTCCTTTCGGACGGGGCGCACGCCCAGCGTGCCCTGCCCGCCATGCGCGGGCTGGAAATACGGGGAGGCATGGCCGACGGCTTCTATACCCGGGACAGCCGCAGCGAAACGGGCTACTGGTTCGGGCTGGCCATGAGCCGTTACGCGAAGAATGCCGACAAGTGGGTGTTCGGCGCGGAGTTCCTGAACCGTTATTACCCCTACAAGTCGGAACGTATCCCGGTGGCGCAGTTCACGGCCGAGGGAGGTTACTATTACAAGTTCCTCGCCGACCCGTCCAGGACTTTTTTCTTCTACCTCGGCGGCTCGGCGCTGGCCGGTTACGAGAGCGTGAACCGGGGCGAGAGGCGGCTCTATGACGGCTCTACGCTCCGCCACCGCGACCGTTTCCTCTATGGCGGGGCCGTCACGCTGGAGGTCGATGCGTACCTGACCGACAGGATTATCCTCTCGCTGACGGGGCGTGAGCGTATCCTATGGGGCACTACAACGGGACATTTCCACGCGCAGTTCGGCCTGGGCGTGAAATTCATAATCCATTAAACTTGCAAGCGACATGAAAAAGATGAAAAAGATATTGGCCCTGGCGGTCTGGATCGCCGCCCTGGGTCTTTTATGCGCATCCTGCGACAACGGGCTGGATATACAGCAGGCGTACACGTTCTCTCTGGAAACGATGCCCGTTCAGAAGCGAATCTCCGTTGGTGAAACCGCTGAAATCCGCTGCACGCTCGTGCGGGAGGGGAGATATGACGGCGCGCGTTACACGATCCGCTATTTCCAGCCCGACGGGCGCGGTGAGTTGAGGATGGACGACGGTACGGTGTTCCTGCCCAACGACCGCTATCCGCTCGACCGTGAGGTGTTCCGCCTTTATTACACATCGCGCAGCGATGACCAGCAGGCCATCGACGTCTATGTCGAGGACAACACGGGTCAGGTCGTGAAGACCTCCTTCACGTTCCAGAGCGAGAACGGGACGGAGGAAACGGAACGATAACGGAATATGTCTAACCAAGAGAAGCGCCCGTCACCCGGGCGCTTTCCATAAATACTGAAAACCATGACAGAGCAAGAGAGAATAGATATAGCCTATCTCGATACGGGGGTGTACGAGAACCCGTGGCGTGAGAACCTTTTCGAGACGCTGCCCGAGGATCGGAAAACGGCGGAAGTCTGCCGTTTCGCCATCAAGAAATCGGCTTTCAACATCGAGTTCGTTCCCGAAGCGATGAAAACGCCGGAACTTTGTCTTGCCGCGGCCGGCCACCGGGGCGAAACACTGAAATTCGTCCCTGACCGTCTGAAGACACCGAAAATGTGCCGTGCCGCCGTCGATAGCAACAGCTACGCGCTGTATTACGTTCCGGAGGGGTTGAAGACCCCCGAACTGTGCATGGCGGCCGTGAAGCGCAACGGCCTGGTGCTGGCGGCCGTTCCCGGGGAATTGAGGACGCCGCAAATATGCCGTGCGGCGTTGAAAGCGGTGGACAGTGCCGATTACAAGATACTCCCTTACATTCCGTATCCCGATATATGCCTGGAAGGGCTGAAAAAATTCGGGATGTCGTTCGTGGACAAGTTCGAGATTTTCGCCTCCATTGCCCCGGAGGTCATGACCGGGGAACTGGCCCTTCACGGCGTGGGGATGGACGCGTCCTGCCTTTCGCTCGTGCCGGTGGAACTGCGCACGGAGGCAGTCTGCCTGCGTGCCGTCAGCGGGGACGGCATCCTGCTCCATGAAGTGCCGGAGGAATTACGCACGGAACGGGTCTGCGAGGCCGCCGTGTCCTCGAACTACCTGGCGCTGGAGTACGTTCCGAAGCATCTGAAAACCGACCGTCTGTGCGGGATGGCGCTGGAGCGCGATCCCCTGGCCATCCGCTTTTTCAACCCCGAACAGCTCACGCCGGAGGTCTGCAACCGGGCGTTGGCCCGTACCGACGACCTGCGTGTCCTCCGCTATATCCCCTTCGAGGAGATACACCTGAAAGTGTTGGGGTTCTATTGCACGAATTACGATAAGACCTTCGATTTTTTGGAGAACATGAACCCCTGGTTCCTCACGCCGAGGGTGGCCCGGGAAATTTTCGCCCTGGAGCCGGAGCTGTTCTACAACCTTCCCGACCACGCCAAGAACGAGGAGATGTGCCGCCGGGCCGTCGGGCACGACGGGAGCTACCTGCAATATGTCCCCGAGAAGTGGAAAACGCCGGAGTTGTGCATGGAGGCCATACGGCGCAGTCCCTATGCCATCGCCCACCTGCCCGAGAGCATGAAAAGCCCGGATCTATACATGAGCCTGGTGCGGGAGAACCCGCAAAACCTGAAAGGCGTCCCCCGCGAAGCCCGGACGCCGGAGATGAGCCGGGAGGCTTTCGAGCGTACCTACGGGAAGGACAAAACCGATTTCTCGGTTATCAGCGCGTTGAGCGACCCCGCCCTGGTCTTGCAGGTGTTCCGCGAGCAGGACGACCCGCAGCAGATACACCGGTTGATGAGTGTCCTGCACCTGAACCGCCGGCTTGTAACGGAGGAGGTGGCGTTGGAGGCCGTTCGCAAGGATGCGGGGGTGCTGTACGACATTCCCCAGAGGGCCATCACGCCGCTCGTGGCCGATACGGCCGTGCGGGGCGACCCGAGGATGATCCAGTGGGTTCCGAGGGAGCTTCGCACGGCGGATCTGTGCCTCTATGCCGAGGCCGCCCATCCCGAGTTGCGGGTTTACGTTCCCGACGAGATAGCAAAGGGACGTAATATCTATTCGTTCCACCGTCAGGTGGACGCGAAATTGCGGCAGCCGCCTCTCGAATACGAACAATACAAGACCCTCTACTCGGGCGGCGCGGTGCGTGTGAACAACGTGTGGACGTCGGTTGCGGGTGAGATTGACTGCTGCGAGGTGCGTTACGACCGTAAGACGGAGAAACTCAAACTGCGGATCGTCGAACCGCCCAGGGAGAAGAAGGCGCAGCCGAAGGTCGCGCCCCGCAAACCCGCCCGGGGGCCGAAATTGTAGGACGGCGGGTAGTTCTTTGGCAGGAAGGTTGTTAAAAATCGCACGTGTTGTCGCCGATACCCGGATGAAATCGTTATATTTGCAATCGAATCCTCCGGCGGCGTGCCGCCGGGCGATTTACATACGGAAGGAACACATTATGGTGGGGCATTGAAAACAGCCAAATTTTAATCCGCTCGCAAAATAATGGGTAGTTCTCTTCTTCATCGTCGTGTCTATATGCGTCAAGCGTATGCGATAGCGGCGTGGGGAGAAATTATCTATCGAGTGGATGGGTGCTTGGCTGTACCTCAATGCCGGTATTTAACGTATTCTCACGCCTTTTTCGTATGGTATTTGTCTGAACCTAAAGAAAAGCGATATGGAAACGAAATCGACAAATGAGGTAAAGGGTGATTACGACCGGGTATCGGCGAGTGAATGCCTGGGGTCGCTAATCGAGTTGCACGGGATTGTCATGGAAGACGATCTGTTCGTCATTCCCGATGCGGATGGCACGGCAGTATTATACAATGACGGGAAGATACGTTTTGACGAGATCGCCGACATCGAGGTCGGCTCGGTGTTCGTGGGCATCCTGCTCCGCAACGGCTATCTGTTCTACCTTTCCCGTACCGAACCGCTCAAGACGTGCATATACACGCATGGCGGGTGGGGTTCAATCTCTGAAATTTCTCCCCGTGGCATTGCCGGACATATCGGGCGTGAACTGCACGGGAAGCTGGGCGACCATACGGCGGTCGATTGACGGGAAACAAAAAAATCGGACGGTTGTTATCGTCCGATTTTTTTCGCGTCGTATTTTCACGGCCGTTGCCTGCCGTGTTCCCGTTTCCGCCTTTGCAGGGCGAGCAGTTGCCGCAACATGTAGGCATGGTTTTCCCCCACGGTATGCCCCGAGGGCATCAGGTAGGGACTTGCGAGGCACTCCCGGCATTGGCGTACCGCCTCTTTTAAGTCGGTAACGGTTATTTCCGCTCCCGTGATGTCTTTAATCTTTGTTTCCATTCTTGTCCTGTTTTTTTGGTTCGTACCAACTGTCCCGGTAATTTTCTCCCACGAGCGAGAAAATTCCGCTCATGCCGCTTTCAGCGGCGAAATTTTTGGCTTCCCATATACCGGAAAACTCTCCCAGCAGCCGGTAGCCGATGAATAATTTGTACTTGCGCATGATTTTATCGTTTTTCCAGGTTGATAATCGGTGTGTTCTTTTGCAGCCATTCCTTCACGCTGTCCATGTTGTATTCGGATGTGATAACCGCCGTTCGGTCGTCGATTTCGGTGAAGCGCGTAGTTTCATACCCGTCGATCCACTGCTTCAGCGTGGCAACGCCCCACACCTGCGGGTCGTCGAACATGGTGTTGAGCCGCCCGATACCCTCGCCGAAGGTTACGAGCAGCGTTTCATAGGAGATTTCCTTGTTTACTTCATTCGTTTTCATATTCTCGCTTTTTACGGGCGGCTTTTGCCGCCCCGAAATTTTTTAATCAGACAAGTTCCACTCTAACCCTGCTCATGTTCGCCCAGAACACGCCGTTGCAGTAGTAGGCGTAGCCGTTATGCCAGTTGCTCCTGCGGCGTATCACGTCCTGCTCGGGTGGTCGTATCTCGATACTCGTGGTGTAGATGTTGTGTCCCACGGTAATGACGAGGTTGCACCTTCGCCATATCTCGGAATGGGTTTTGAACCCGTTTTTCCCCTCGACGAGCGCAAGGGCCGTCTTGACTGCTTCCCGAACTTCCCAATCCCACTCCCCGAAGGGTTTGAGCGAGCGTGCCATGTAGCTTTTATAGATGATTTTCATTGTTATATTTTTTTTTGTAGGGCGGCTTTCGCCGCCCCGATTTTATAATTCGACAATCCTTTCCACTCTGCCGTACAACATGGAGCGTATGCTCGTCTTGTCCACGCCCTTGTATTCCGTGTAATGCCCGTACTGCTTTACCACGAATGTTTTCAGTACATCGACAAAGTTGAAACGATACCCTAAAAGCGGAATGGAGTCCTTGAAATAGGTGTTATGGTTTACCTCACGGGTAATCCAGTCTTTCTCCTCACGGGTGAGCGTTCCCCCGTCATTGAGCCGTTTGCGTAATATGTACGCTTTTGAGCCTGCAAGGCTTTCGAGTGCGGGAACGTCCCACGACACGAATTTATATGCTATTTGGTTCATTCTATTTTGTTTTTGCGGGCGGCTTTCGCCGCCCCGATTTTTATGCTGTCATTCGTTTCCGTATAAGGGACATGTTCCCCTTCATCAGTTTCAGTATTTGCCCGTGGTATGGGGTATTCTTGTTACACACGCCACGGCTCTGCACGACCTCCATGCGTTTTAGGGACACCTCTATCGTTTCGATACGTTTGCCGTCGATTGTGGCCGAGAGTATGAGCGAGTCGGCTTTCAGATAGTATTCGTTGGTAAACACGCAATGGTGCATGGCCTCGCCCTCCTGCCGTATGGCTTCAACGCTGTCCAATACCTTGATGCAGATTTCCCCGTCGGAAAACTCCACTCCGAAAAACCGCCCTTTGGCTTCGACAAACGAGGCTTCCTGTTCCAACGCCTTGCGCCGTTCCTCCTGCCGCCGTTCCATTTGCATGTGCCGCCGTTTTTTAGCCATGTAGAGGTCATGCGCTGCGGGCAGGTCTGCGGGACACACGAAATGGGCGTTATGCAGGTCTTTCCCGAAAAATCGCAGCAGGTCGATGTAGTCGCACCATTCCGTCGGTTTCCCGATAGCGTACCCGTTACGGATGGCGATACGGATGGCCGGCCAATAGTCTGCGATATTGCGGGAGGAACGGGCGAAAAATCGCACGAGTGCCGTTTGTCCCGCTTTAAGCAGCGTTTCGGCCTTGTTCTCCGAGAGCAGCAGGTGGATAAGGTCGAAAGGGGTTACATCGGGGAGTTGTTTGCCGTAACCGCTTCGGCGCAGTTCGGGGATAAGCCGTTGCCGGGGATAGATGCGTGTGGGCGTGATGTTGTATTTCCCGTCGTTCTCCGCCCGCAGTTCCAATGCGCTCGACCAACTCCACCCGTGAACGAAGAAGCCCATCGGGCGCAGCCGTGCGAAGGTTGCGGAGCGTCCGTCGGGGGCAATCCACCGCTGTACGGCTTCGATATGGGTGTAAACGGGTGTCTGTCCCACTTTCGCCCAACACTCGATATAGACGAAGCGCAGGACTTGAAAACCCTTGCAGCGGGTTACGATGCACAAATACTCGTAATCGTTGAACTTGCGGCGCAGGGTGGTTTCCACTTTCAGCGTGGTGTGGCAGTGCGGACACTCGCACCCTAACAGATTGTCCGTGAGTTCTCCGTTTTCGCTCTGCCACGTGTGGCCGCACTCGGTGCAGGTGATAAGTCCTTTCGGCGTGCGGCGTCCGATATGCTCGATGCAGTTCTTGTACCCCCATTCGATTTGTGCGGGGGTAAGCGGCGGCAGGTGTTTGCTTGCCGCCACAACGCTCTGTTGGAATTTTGTTCTCGGTTTCATAACTAAAATAGACTGGGCATTAGTTTGTTATCTTCGATTTTCTTGGGTTTGGACTTGGCTTTCGCCAACTTGGCGTAGGCTTCGCTCTCGGCCTTCCGTATGGCGTTCCGCCGTGCCTCGGCTTTTTCCTCCTCGGTCAGTTCAACGGTGTGATTGACCACTACCTTGCAACTGACGGGTTTGCCGATGTCGATGTCCTCCTCGTCGTAATAGTGGAGTGCCATAGAGTATATTTCCTCGTCGGCAAACCCGTTGCAACCGCTCTGCCGTACTTGGTTGATGATGAAAGTGCAGCAATCGTCAATGTTCTTTTTCGGGTTGGCGTATCGGGGTGCGAAAAGTTCGTCCTCCCGTGCCCGTGCGTCGAGATAGTTCTGTATCGTCAGTTTGAAATAATCTGTTCCTTGTGCCATGATTTTTTGGTATTGTGGGGCGGCGAGCCGCCCCGTGTTCAACATTTATTCGTCCTTTCCGAGAAGCCGCCGCACCTCGTCCTCTTTGGTCTTTTGGAAAATCCATCCCGCTCTCTTCTGCCCGTCATGCGTCAGCCGTGCGTTGAAGCGTCCCCCGAGTGCGTGAAGGGCGTCCTTGACGGGCTTGGTGTCCCCGAATACGGCTATCGCCTTCTCGGAATAGTCCACGATGATAAACCCGCCTTGCACGCTCGTTTCAGTGCGTTCCGCCCGTTTTTCGTCTTTCGGCTCGGGCAGACATATATTCTCCTCGTTTCCTGCGATATATGCCAGCCTGTCGATGTACCCTTCACGTGTGTAGTGGGTCAGTTTGCAGACACTCCACCCGTATTTCGGACTTTTGCCGAGCGTGAAAACGGGATAGCGGTGTTCGTTCTTGGGGTCGTATTCGGAGAGGTGCGCCGTTTGCGGGAAATTGGCCGCCGCCTTTCTCAACTCCCCGAAGCCGTTGCGGGAGGTGGCCGAAAAGCCGAGAATGACGGTACGCACGCTTCGGGTGGTCGAACACTCGTAAGAGGGGTCAGTGTATTCCGTTTCGTTGAGTTCGGCGATGATTACGCCCTGCACCCCTTCGGGCATGATGCGGCGTAACCTCTGCGCTCCTATTTCCGCTATGCGGTCATGCTCGGCTTTCTCTTTGGCGGCGGCGATGGCCTGCGCCGTGGCTTGCTCTTCCGCCTGCCCCACGAGCAAAGCCACCTCGAAAGCGTCCATGAACTCGGGGTTCACGTCGTCGTAGTACCTGCCGATACCGAATGTTTGCGAGAGGGGTCGCAGAATGTCCGTTTGGCTGATTTCCTTTGTTTCGGTATCGACCATGTGGTACACGTAGCCACGGGCGGTGTGTTCCACCTTGTAAACGACGTAACGCTTTCTGCTCGCACCCGCACCGATACCGATGATTACCTGGTTTTCCTTGACTACCTGCACCCGTGTGTCCGTGGTAGTCGCTCCGAATAATGAAATGTACTTTGTCATACCTGTAAAAATTTAGAAGATGTGAGTGAATAGGAAATAGAA
>ERZ779924.486-NODE-486-length-18830-cov-8.5045_pt1 | contig 18830 bp, 16 predicted proteins | sample MGYA00511955_ERZ779924 | MGnify/ENA primary metagenome ERZ779924 (study PRJEB29588, sample SAMEA1969417) | human gut metagenome | biome: human gut; feature: human-associated habitat; material: faeces | place: Denmark | collected 2008/2010 ... | reverse complement strand
AATTTATTACTGAAAATCCTTGTGTCCCCGGTTCGATTCCTGGTGGCACCACTTTTACAAAAAGAAAAATCATGAAAACCGCTGAAATACAGTTATTTCGGCGGTTTTTTCTTTATGTACTGCCCGCAAAAATATGCAATCTGGTGCAATAAAAAATTGCTGATTCGGTGGCTTTTTTGAGTCCCATGAAAAAAACCACCGATATGTACCATAATTCACTTATTCTCAACGATTTGCGTGAATCATTTTCAGGGATGAAATTCTACATTTGCATACCCTACTGAATGACGGATGAAACACAACGTCTGCTACAGGCATTCATATCAGACGATAATGATTGTACCTACAGGCGGATAATAGTAAGAGAAACAAAAATCGGTGGTTTTTTAGAGCCGGCAATAATAAAAGCCACCGATTTTAACATTTCTCTCCAGCCATCCGCTCAATTCAGAATTGACGAAATAACCGAATGTGCAACTTCAAAAAGAAAATGATCATGAAACAAGGAACAATGAACATTCTATTTTTCGTTCTGAAAACAAAACTGCTGAAAAATGGCGAGGCTCCAATCCTAATGAGGATTACCATCAACGGGCAATATGAAGAAATAAGAATACAGAGAAGCGTTCCATTAAAGAACTGGAATCCGGCCAAGGGATGCAGTAAAGGAAAAGACAGGGCTTCCATCGAATTGAACAACTATATTTCCGCCCTCACTACACGCGCATACGAAAAGCACAAGGAACTGACCTTTGAATCGGCACTGATAACTCCAAAGGCGATATTAAAGCGTGTGTTCGGAAAGGATGAGACTGTCCGGACGTTGCTTGGAACAGTCAAAGAAGAAATTTCCTCTATGGAAAAGGTTGTTGATATAGACTATTCTCCCGTCACCATCAACCGTTATAAGAATGTACTCAGAAAACTTGAAACGTTTGTGCCACGTTTTTATGAGAAGGATGATATTACATTCCATGAACTTTCCCCTGATTTCATCAAGGCTTTTGATATTTTCCTGAAGACAGAAGCCGGACTGTGCCGTAACACAATAGTCCGCTACATGAAATGCCTGAAGAAAATCACCAATATGGCAATAGCCAAAGAATGGATGCGGAAAGACCCGTTTTACGGATATAAGATGGAACAGGACGAGACAGATCCGGTATTCCTGACAAACAACGAGCTTCAGGCTATAATGAACCGGGAATTTGATATTCCGAGGCTGGAGCTTGTCAAGGACATCTTTTTGTTTGCGTGCTTCACCGGTCTGGCGTTCGCTGATGTATCCACATTAAGACCGGAACATCTGGAGCAGGACAATAACGGTGACTGGTGGATAAGAAAAGGACGTGTAAAGCTGGAGAGAAGAAGGAAGTCAAGCTCCATAGCAAATGTTCCGCTTCTTCCTGTTCCATTGGCAATCCTGAAGAAATACGAATCACATCCGACATGTCTTAAACAAGGGACATGCCTTCCTGTTGTCTGCAATCAGAAGGCAAACAGCTATCTGAAGGAGATTGCGGACTTCTGCGGCATCAAAAAGAATCTGACCACACATGCAGCCCGACATACATTTGCTACGACCGTCACACTGGCAAACAACGTTCCATTACAGGAGGTGTCTGCCATGCTCGGACACGCCTCCACAAGAATGACACAGCATTATGCAAGAGTCATGGACAGGAACCTGAAGGACAACATGAATATAGTAAGGAGCAAGATGGGGTTATAGAGATAAACCTATCTTATACCTCGCATAACCGTCTGTAATAATATACAGAGACCAGGCGCTTTCAAGATGAAGTCATCCTCATTTCTTGCAGCAAAGATAGTTGTTTTTCCGAATGATCGCGCAAGGCGGCCCCTGAAGGGGCTTGGTTGCCTGTGAAAAAATCTTCCTCTTGCTGGCGCAAGAGCGTATTTTTTCACGGCAAGCCTTGCAGCAATCATCGGAAAACGAACTGGGGAGCGCACAAGAAATAAGAATGCCTACCCACGGGCAGGCCATGTATAACTCTATAAATGGAAGATTATGGAAGCGAACAATGTGGAAAAAAGGTTCAATGACTGGTTTACGGTGTCTTATGACAGGTTAAGAAATCTCGTTGGCAGATACGGGGCACTGGATGAGGACAATTTTCATGACACTTATCTGTTTGTAAGAAAGCAGGTGCTGAATCCGGAAAGGGAATAACGGATTATGAAGCATACTTTATCGGATGTTACAGGAAAGCGTTCATGGCCAAGTTCAGGCTGGAAAGCAAATATGCCCATCCGGATGAATATTTCTTTCTTCGATGTGGGGAAGATGCGGATTTCCTTTCTCCGGATGACCTGAACAGCTGTGAAAAACTGGTGAAGGACATTCTTAACTTTATCAGAAGAAAGTTCTCATATCAGGAATACAGGATGTTTACGCTGCGTTTTTATGAATCAGACTTTTCATTCAAGGCGTTGGGTGAATGTATGGGTATATCGGCAAGTGCCATTTCAGGAAAAGTAAACACGATCATGGATACAGTACGGTCAAACCGGGGATTCTCATGGAGAAGCCAGATGCTGGCAGTAGAAGGATTCATATCCTAATCCGTTAGTTTATTGTATTACCCTTAAAACAGAAACTTATGGCACTGATAGTATATAACAAGGAGAACTCACGTCCGCAGCAGGTGGTTTATCAGGGGAAGCGGACAATCAACATGGACAGCAAGGGAACGGTTTACCTGTCAAAGACAATGTCTATTGAACTGGGGATTCTCGGTGGAGGACGGGTTAATTTCGCACACGATGAGGATACGGGAGAATGGTATATCTGCCATACGACAGACAAGGACGGGTTCACTGTATGGAAAGATAAAAGGTGTGCCAGATTCTCTGCCGGATTCATCGTCAGAAGAATCATGCTTCAGGCAAAAGTGGAAAGGAAGACCGTACAGTTTATGATTGCCAAGGCTCCCATAGAGGTGGGAGGTACAGTATATTACAAGATTCTGCTTTCCAATCCGATTTTCAAATAGCAAGAAGATAGCTCAGAAAGATCCATTATCAGATAATGGTGATGGATTTTTCCGGGCTATGTTGTTTGGATTTTTACATCATACTATTGGGAGCATTAGGATATTGTTTTGTCAGGGCATTATATTGGCATAATACTATGTCCTGACAATATTATAATATGGGGGCACTATGTTATTGCAATATTATGTTGTCAGGGTAGTATGTTGTTGTGTTATCATGTTATTGCAATATTATGTTGCTAGGGTATTATATTGTTGTGTTATCATGTTATTGCAATATTATGTTGCTAGGGTATTATATTGTTGTGTTATTATGTTATTGCAATATTATGTTATCAGGGTAGTATGTTGTTGTGTTGTCATGTTATTGCAATGTTATGTTATTAGGGTAGTATGTTGTTGTATTATTATGTTATTGCAATGTTATGTTATTAGGGTAGTATGTTGTTATGTTACTATGTTATTGCAATGTTATGTTATTAGGGCATTATGTTGTTGTGTTATTATGTTATCAGGGTATTACACTATTGCAATATCACAACAGAACTCATTTACACATACGCTGATTATCAATATATTACAGCTTTTATTAAGCAGCGCATACAACTTTACTATAACAATCTACATACTATTATATGATACAGATTGATATGTAATATCTGTAAATCAGGATGCCATAGTTCAATACAGCATAAAACTTTCAATATTGAATATTTAAATTTCGGCAAATAACTAAATATCAGGCACTCCATTCACACGATATTCAACTCTGCATACAAGTTTGTCACAAACAAACTGATATTTACATTTTTCATCAGGTAAATATGACTCTATTTTATAGCTATAAATTGGCATGGAGCCACAATCCACTTTAAGTGGATTCTCTGTTCAAACGAACAGAGCAAGTTGTGTTTTTGTCCGACAGAAAGTATTCTGTCAGACAAAAACCGACTTGCCCTCCCTCGCGGTCGGAGGATTTTCCTCCAAAGTCGGAAATAGATATATTAAAAATTAATCATACAATGTATATTTTGATAATCCACAGATAAAGCCATCATAATTATTAAAAAAAATGCAATAGGTTCAATTTAATTGAACTAATTTCTATCTTTGCATCCTAGAAAAGATAAATTTGATTAATATGGCAAATCTTAAAAATGCAGCTATACGTGAAATGGTCATAGATCAGTGCTTACGTAATAAAAGACGTAAATATAGCACTAAAGATTTGATGGAAGCGTGCAATAAAGCTTTAGCTCAGGAAGGGTATGAAGGAGTCACTTCTTTGAATACTATTCGGAGCGATATGCGGGCTATAGAACAGCGATGGATAGCTTATGGAGGCAAGATTAAAGAAGAAATACAAGGAAGAAATAAGTTTTACTATTATGAAAATCCTGATTTTTCTATATTTAAGCCAGAGCTGACACAAGATGATTTGAACAAACTAAATCAGACCTTACTGGTACTAAGTAGATTTAGTGGTCTTCCACAGTTTGAATGGATATATGAGTTGAATGCCAGATTTAAATCCACATTCATGGCTTCACCGTATACCAAATCCATTATTGATTTTGATGATAATATCGATGTGGAAGGGAAACAATATATTTCTGTACTATTTGATGCAATTGTCAATAAGAGTGTACTATCTATCAGGTATAAACCTTTCAGTCATAATGATGAGAAGATATATACGGTACATCCCTATTACCTAAAAGAATATAACAACAGATGGTTCCTGTTAGGACTGGATGAGGGTTATGGCAAGTTGATTACTTTTGCATTAGACAGAATTCTTTCCATTTCCTTTCTTAATTGTAAATATATAGAAAATGAAAGTATTGACTTCAATGAATATTTTGAAGATGTAATTGGAGTAACAGTAAAGCCAAACCATGAAGTCCGTAAACTCAAATTGTGGGTATCCGCAGAGCAATACCCTTATCTGAAGACAAAACCATTGCATGGTACTCAGAGGTTGCTGGAAGAAAAAGATGACGGTAGTAGAATTATTCAAATTGAAGTTCGCGAAAATTATGAACTTATACAAACTCTTCTTTCATTCGGAGAAAAGGTAGTGTTACTTGAGCCAATAGACATAAAAAAGAAAATTCAAGAGAGAATACGACTTGCAGAAGAAAATTATAATATGTTCAAATAGATTGAGCGTATAGTGTTTAACTTTGTAATAAATAAATTTAGAATATGAATCAATCTCAGTATAATCAGTTGTTTTCGTTCCTTTTTAACATAGCGAACGATGTGCTTGTCCAGTCATTTAATAAAGGTGATTATAAGAAAATAATTCTGCCTTTTATTGTACTTCGTCGCCTGGATTTATTGTTAGAGGAGAGTAAGCAGCAGGTGATAAACTTCTGCCAAACAGAAGAATTTGCCATGATGCCGGAAGAAAGCAAGGAACAACAGTTATGTTTCATTACAAAATATCCTTTTTACAATGTTTCTCCTTTTACAATGAAAATGTTAAAGGCTGAAACTGATCAGACTCGTTTGCGTCAGAATTTTGAGGCATATCTTGACGGATTCAGTCTACATGTGCAGGATATTATAGCTAAATTCGACCTTCGTCATTATGTACAGTTACTTTCAAACTTGGGTTGTTTGGGTATGATGATCGAGAAGATGACAGCAGACGATATAAATCTTGGTATAAAACCTGTTGTTGATGAAAACACTAAAGAGATTAAGCTACCACCTCTTGACAATCATACAATGGGTACTTTGTTTGAGGATTTGTTGCGTAAGTTTAACGAGGATTATAGTGTTACAGAAGCAGGAGAACACTATACACCACGTGATTATGTGAAGTTGCTTGCAGACTTGGCTTTTATACCAGTTGCCGACCGTATGAGAAACGGGGGGTATGAGATTTATGATGGTGCTTGTGGTACGGGAGGTATCTTGTCTGTTGCTCAGGATAGACTGGAAGATATAGCCGGAGAGCGTGGTATGAGATTGAAAACTTATTTGTTTGGACAGGAATTACAGCCTGAGACTTTTGCAACTTGTAAGGCTGATTTGATGTTGTCCGGCCATAGTCAGGATTTCACTTATCGTCAGGGAGGTGTGATGCGTTATCGTTTTGTGAATGGAAGTACTATATCAGATGATGGGCATCCGGGTAAGAACTTTGACTTCTGTATTTCTAATCCTCCGTTTGGTACACCGTGGAAAAAAGATTTTGAGGTATGGGGTTCTCCTAAGAAGAAAGAGGATGTTCCTGATACACGTTTCTCTGGTATTATGGATGGCAAACAGATGACATTTGTCCCTAATATCGGTGACCCTCAGATGCTTTTCCTTGCCAATAATGTAAGTCGTATGAAAGAGGATACAGAACTTGGTACTCGTATTGTGGAAATACATAATGGATCTTCTTTATTTACAGGTAATGCAGGAGGTGGCGAAAGCAATTTGCGCAGATATATTATCGAAAATGATATGTTGGAAGCTATCGTTGCGATGCCGGAGAATATGTTTTATAATACGGGAATTGGAACTTTCGTCTGGATTGTAACCAGTCGGAAGGAAGAACGCCGCCGTGGAAAAGTTCAGTTGATTGATGCTACTTCTATAAAGACTCCACTCCGTAAAAATCTGGGTAATAAGAATTGTGAAGCTTCTGATAATGACCGTGCAGCTATTGTAAAGTTGCTGACAGATTTTGTTGAAAATGACAAGTCCAAGATTTTTGATAATCGTGAATTTGGTTTTTGGCAGATAACCGTTGAGCGTCCTTTGCGCCAAAGTATATCATTAAGTATATATGCTTTGCAAAAAACAGTGAATAGTTTTGTTCGCAAAGATGTATCATTATCTGACGAGTGTATTGTGCAGTTAATGCAGCTTGGCATAGACATTCCTCTACAGGTGGCGATTCCTGAAGTTTCTGAAGATGAATCTATATTTGATTCTAAGTTTGCTAGATTCAGGAAAATGAAACTGGCAAAGACCACAGGACAGATAATGGCGGATATGGTTCTCAGCTGTGCGCTTACTGTTTTATGTAATATGCTTGGAGAAAAAACAGAATGGCTGGATGTCCAGGAGTTTGAAGAAAGGTTCAATTCTGATACAAGGGTAAAGCAGCTTAAATTTACTTGGAGTAAGATTGAAGATGTTTTTCTGTATATCAGTAGAAAGGTAAATCCTGATGCCGAACCAGTTGTGAAGGATGGTAAGTTGGTTCCGGATCCGGCTTTGCGTGACACAGAACAGGTTCCACTTCTTTATCAAGGAGGGATAGAAGAGTTCATGCGTAATGAAGTGTTGCCTTATGTTCCGGATGCTTTCGTTAATGATGATGCTACGGTTATCGGATATGAACTTTCTTTCACAAAGTATTTTTATAAGCCTATAGAATTGAGAGCTTTAAAAGATATACGTGAAGAAATCCGTGAAATAGAGAGTCGCACTGATGGTTTGTTGAACGAAATCTTGGGAGAGTGATATGAGAAGGTATGATAGTTATAAGGATAGTGGTGTTGCTTGGATAGGTGAGATTCCTGAGCATTGGGAGATTAGAAGTTTACGTAACTTTCTAAGTTATGTTTCTATAAAAGGTCATGGTGATAAGCAGTTGCTTTCAGTAACACGTGAAAATGGTGTTATTGTACGTAACGTGGAATCAAAAGAGGAAAATCATAATTTTGTGCCTGATGATTTAAGTGGATATAAATTGGTAGAAGAAGGACAGTTTGTTATAAATAAGATGAAATCATGGCAAGGATCTTATGGGGTTTCTTCTTACACTGGTATAGTTAGTCCTGCTTATTATGTTTGTAATTTAAGAATTGAAAATAAACGATTCTTCAATATTGCTATCAGAAGTAAATCTTATGTTCCTTTTTTTACTCAGTATTCCAAAGGTATTAGAGTCGATCAATGGGATTTGTCTCCAATAGCTTTAAAAAATATACCTTTTATAGTACCTCCATTGGACGAGCAACAAAACATTGTTGAATTTTTAGATGAAAAAACAACTAAGATTGATACCTATATTCAAGAAAAAGAGAAAGAAATACGCTCTTTAGAAGAGTTGAAACAGGCAGAAATTGCTTTTGCAGTGACTCATGGTATAAACCCTGATGCCCCAATGAAAGATAGTGGTATTGCTTGGATAGGCGAGATTCCTGAGCATTGGGAGATTAGAAGTTTACGCAACTTTCTAAGTTATGTTTCTATAAAAGGTCATGGTGATAAGCAGTTGCTTTCAGTAACACGTGAAAATGGTGTTATTGTACGTAACGTGGAATCAAAAGAGGAAAATCATAATTTTGTGCCTGATGATTTAAGTGGATATAAATTGGTAGAAGAAGGACAGTTTGTTATAAATAAGATGAAATCATGGCAAGGATCTTATGGGGTTTCTTCTTACACTGGTATAGTTAGTCCTGCTTATTATGTTTGTAATTTAAGAATTGAAAATAAACGATTCTTCAATATTGCTATCAGAAGTAAATCTTATGTTCCTTTTTTTACTCAGTATTCCAAAGGTATTAGAGTCGATCAATGGGATTTGTCTCCAATAGCTTTAAAAAATATACCTTTTATAGTACCTCCATTGGACGAGCAACAGCAGATAGTTGAATATATCCAACAAAAAACAGCCCAAATAGATAAGTATATAGCTGATGCAAAAAGACAGATTGATAGTCTTAAAGAGTATCGCCAGAGACTTATTTGTGATGCTGTGACAGGGAGAATTAATGTACAACCTAAACTTTAAAAAGGATTATTATGACTACAGATACTTCAGAAAAAGGATTAGAAAATATTATAGAAGCCTTTCTTCTTGACAAGAAAGGAGAGAGAGACGAATCTTTAAGATGGATTCGTAGAGAAAGCAAAGACTTCAATAAAGAATTTTGCTTGGACGAAGGTATGTTGCGTACTTTTCTTGAAAGTACACAACTGCAAAAGGTCAATCGTGGACACATTTTTGAGACACCACTTAATATGCGCAAGTTTTATGAGCGTGTACGTAGTCAAATTTCACAACGTGGTGTGGTTGATGTCTTGCGCCGTGGTGTAGAACATAACGCTACAATATTTGACTTTTATTATCCTCTACCGGCTAAAGCAAACTTGGCTGCGCAGGAGGCATATCGACAAAATCGCTGGTCTGTAGTGCGTCAGTTGCATTATTCACAGACCCAGACACGTGATTCCATAGATATAGTCCTTATGCTTAATGGATTGCCTATAATTACAATGGAGTTGAAAAATGAGCTTTCCTGCCAGAATTGTGATGATGCCGTAAAACAATATAGAAGAGACCGAAATCCCAAAGAGCTTCTGTTTATGCCTAAACGTTGTGCGGTACATTTTGCTGTTGATGATGCAGAAGTACAGATGTGTACAAAGCTTAGTGGAGAAAGTTCTTGGTTCTTACCTTTTAATAAAGGGGTTGATGATGGTGCTAGTAATCCGGTTAATGATAACGGATTAAAGACTGCTTATCTTTGGGAAGAAATCTTACAAAAGCCAAGTTTGAGCGAGATCCTTGAAAATTTTGCTCAGGTTATCAAGAAAAAAGATGAAGACACGGGTAAAACTGTAGAAAGCACAATCTGGCCGCGTTATCATCAGCTGGAGGTTGTACGTGCTCTGATAGCTGATACAAGACAAAAAGAAAGTGGTCAGAGATACCTGATACAACATTCTGCCGGTAGTGGAAAATCTAACTCTATTACATGGCTGGCTTTTCAGTTGGTAAACCTGAAGAAAGAGGATGAGATTACACCACGGTTTGAGAGTGTAATTGTCATTACGGATAAAGTAAACTTGGACAAGCAGATACGTGATAACATACGTGCTTTCTGCAATAATAAAAGTATTGTAGAATGGGCAGATGATAGTGATGCCTTGAAGAAAGCATTGGCTGCTGGCAAGAAGATTATTGTATCTACTATATGTAAGTTTCCTTTTATTTTGCAAACACTTGGTAAAGAACTAGCTTCAAGAAAGTTTTGTGTAATTATAGATGAAGCTCATAGCAGTCAGAGTGGATCTATGCAGAGTGCTTTGAACCGAGTATTGTCCGGATACGGACATAAAGATGTGCAGGTAGAAGACACAGAAGATGGCTTGAATGAACTGCTATCTTATGTTGTATCAGGTCGTATGATGGCTAAAAATACGAACTTTTATGCCTTTACAGCTACCCCGAAGCCTAAAACTCTTCAAATGTTCGGTATCCCATATAAAAAGGAGAATGGGGAAATTGGTCATAAACCATTCCATTTGTACTCCATGCGCCAAGCAATAGAAGAAGGTTTTATACGTGATGTTCTAGAAAACTACATAACGTATGATAGTTTCTATAAGATTCTGAAAGCTACGGAACAAAATCCGGAATTCGACAAAGACCAGGCAAGCAAGAAGTTGCGTGTATGGGTGGAAAGTCAGCCTGAAACAGTAGAGAAGAAAGCACGTATTATGGTAGAGCACTTTCACGAAAATGTGTGCCATAAGATGGGAGGTGAAGCCAGAGCAATGGTGGTATGTAATGGTATATCACGTGCCATTGACTATTATTTCGCAATTAAGGCTCAACTTGAATCACGTAAAAGTCCTTATAAAGCTATTATTGCTTTTAGTGGCACTAAAGAATATAATGGTAAGCAGTTAGATGAAGCAGAACTAAATGGTTTTCCTTCATCAAAAATTGAGAAGGTTTTCCGAACAGGAGCTTATCGCTTTCTAATAGTTGCTGATAAATTTCAGACGGGATATGATGAACCACTATTACATACAATGTATGTGGATAAACCTTTAAAGGATGTGAAGACGGTACAAACTCTTAGTCGTTTGAATCGTTGTCATCCACTTAAAACAGAAACAAATGTCTTGGACTTCGTAAACAAGGCAGAGGATATTCAAGAGGATTTTCAGCGTTATTATAAGATGACCATTTTATCCCGTGAAACCGATGTAAACAAGGTCAGTGACAAGTTGGCTATTTGTGACGAGTCTATGATCTATACAGAAGAAGAGGTGGATGAATTTAACCGGAAATATTGGTCTGGCGCTGAAAGACAAGAGTTGGATCCTATTTTGGATGCTTGTGTTGAACGTTTTAAAAAAATGTCCGAAGAGGATGGAAACGAAGATAGACAGATTGAAGTTAAAAGTGCAATGAAGCACTTTGTACGTTTATATGAGTTTCTTTCAGCCTTAATGAACTTCAGCCGAATAGACTGGGAAAAGAAGAATACATTTTTTCATTTCCTGTTGAAGAAGCTACCTGTACTTAAACGTGAAGATTGGACTCAGGGATTACTGGAACTTGTAGATTTTGATAAATATCGTGTAGTCAAGCGTGTAGATGAAAGCATAAAGTTAGAAAACAAAAACTCAGAAGTAGAACCGATACCTGTAGGTCAAACTACCGGAGGAACCACAGATCCTAACATGGCAACGCTGGAACAGATTGTAGATGATTTTAATCAGGTATTTGGTGATATAGATTGGGGTGATCCTGATACGGTAAGAAGTCAGATTCGTCAGGTGGTTTCCAAGTTGCAGGAAAGTGATGAAGTAAGAGATTCTGTATTGAATAATGATGAAGATATGCAGATGCAGGTCATTCATGATAATATCAGTACAGAACTGGGTATTATCACTGCAAACAGTAGTGAAATGCAACGCCGTTATCTTTCTCAGCCGAATATTCAATCACAGTTGGATACACTGATACTTATGCGTCTTCAGGAGCTTATTAATCCGGCATTTAATGAACAGTTGCTTACAGAAAAGCTACTGGAAGAATTCGCTTCTGATTTTAAGGAACTTTGCGGTGTAAAATATAGACAACTTGAAGAAGTGATTCAGTGGATGTTCAAGGTATTTGATACAGAAACAGTACGCTCTTTAGACGGTATAAAGGATATAAAACGCACCTTAAACCTGGCTTACAGAACAAGTGGACGAGATGAGGACTTACGGGACTGGCTAAAACTGTTGAGTATTAAGTTAGAGGCGTTTATGAAGAAAATTTATTTTATGGTTAACGGTAAAGAGTTGACTAAGGATGATGGTAGCTTCGTACAGTTCTTGGATACAGCTAAAGCTGTAAGATTGAATCATCTGTATTATACAGAAGATGAAATATTGTTCAATATGAAGTCTTATTATAATTTCCTTCATTCTCTCCGTAATGTTGACGCTCATAATGCACCTATCATAGAAGACAGCAATGTCCGTCCAGGTATTCACATGGTTACTGCTATATATCTGTATGTTACAATGATTAATATTACAAATATGGAAAGTGGTGAGAGTAATAATTAAAAGTATGAAGAAAAGAGTAAAAGATGATTATAAAAAATATGCAAGGATCTTTCCAGCAGTTTTATCTATGACTACTCCTTGTTTATCAACAATTTACTTTATATTCAATCTTTCGTGGGTTAATAATTTTCTCACTATAGAATTTAGTAAAGTATGGGGTACACTATTGGTATTCTTCCCATGTAGCTTGCTTTATGGAGCGATTGGATATGCAGCCAGCGAATTGTTTCGTAGTTTATCTAAGATAATATTTCAATATAAACTATTTGAGGAATATGAGACAAAGATGCCTACAACAGACTTCTTAATATTTAAAAAATCTCCATTCTCTACGATATACATAAATAACATTATGAATAAGATAAATGAAGATTTTAAAATAGTGCTGAGTGATAAGAATGCACAAGATGAAGATGAACTTAAAGCTCGTAAAGAAATAGCTAATGTTGTACAAATGATAAGGAATATAACACGTGACGATAATATATTGTTACAATATAATATTCAGTTTGGTTTTTTGAGAAATTTGATGGGAGGAATGATTATTGCTTTTATCATATCCTTTATATTATTTTTTATATCCTTATTTTATGGTGAACCGTGGATTGTACATCTAATTCTATGCTTTGTAGATGTTTTAATTATTATAGTCTCATTTATTATTTTTAAATATAGAGCGAAAGCTTATGCACGACAACTTTATTCAACTTATTTAACAATTAACAGATAATTATTATGGCAAGAGTTGCATCAATGAAAATTTGGAATGTGGAGCTTGGACTTGCAGTTCATGTAAAAGCTCCTAATGGTAGATATATTGTTATAGACTTAGGTTCAACTAAAAATGTATCTCCTTTACAAACCCTGAGAGGAAAAGATGTTGGTTATATGGTTATAACACATCCTCATTTGGACCATTTTAGTGATATTGACAATATAGCATATGCTAAACCGGATGTATTATGGCGAAGTCATAGCTATTCAAGAGATGAACTTCTAACAGGTATAAGAGAATCTGATAGAAATAAAATTACAAAATATTGTGATTTTGTTGAATCTTATAATGGTGGACTTTCTATTGGAAAAGATCCATCTACGGGTACACCTTTTGGAGGATTGACAGCAGATGTTTTTTGTACAAACACTTGTGACAAGAAGAATAAGAACAATTTTAGCGCTATTGTAGTATTAAAACTAGGAAATGCAAAAATTGTCGTTTGTGGTGATAATGAAAAGGATTCCTTTGAACGATTAATGCTGAGACAAGATTTTAAAGATGCTGTTAAAAATGCCTGGATATTAGTTGCTGCTCATCATGGTCGTGAATCCGGCTATTATGAAGCTTTTGTTGAATTGGTTAATCCATATCTTACTGTTATTTCAGATACTAGCAATGTGGAAACGAGTGTATCTTCAAAGTATTCAGCGAAAAGCAGAAAATACAGTGTATATAACTCCAATACTCGATTATATGAAGAGAGACATTGTTTAACAACTAGAAAAGATGGTGATATAGAAATTGAATTTGGAGAAACTGATGATAATAACTATAGTGGATATCTTTATGTTCAAAAAAATAGATAGTATTATAAACCCTCTATTTATATAAATGAATAGAGGGCTTATTCATTGTCTAAGCCATTATAGGAGGGATTGCAATTATAGGCTCCTGTTTTATAGCCTTAATAATATTAGGTAGTTCTTGGCTATAATTTTCTTCGTTAATGCAGTTAAACCCTTTCCTTCCACTTAGGAAATCTGGTATTGACTCTTCAAAAGTTCCTTTACGTAAGATAGGTATAAACTTAGTGGTATCTTGATTATTATATATTTCATGAGATATAATACCTCCTTCATATGCAGCCCCTCCTTTACCAGACTCAGCTTTCTCTTTATATTTGGGAGTAATAATACATAAAATCTTATTAGATGTTCTAATACAGTCTCTCATAAATTTAACCAAATCAGTACCAGGTTCTTGGTATTGGTCTATTTGGGCATCGATACCATTCAAGCGCAAATCTTTAGCTAACCGTTGAATCCATTCCATATATTCAGGATCATCATTTTCCCAAGCATATGAAATTAGGACTTTTGGTATCAAGGACTTTATTTTATTGTTTTTTTCTTCTTCTCTTATACATGGTTCTTCAATACCAGACCATAAATCAGATTCTTCTAGCGGCAAGGTATTGAATAAATTATTTATTTCAGAATTTATCCTAACTGAAAGATCTCTCAAGAAACCTTGTATATCATTAGAATCTAATTGTAAAAATAATTCTCTATACCATTTAATTCTTGAAGTATTTTTTTTGTTGTTGTTTAAGAATTCTATATAGTCATTATACGAAGGAGGATAACCTCCATCTTTTAAATAAGGCAATATTGTTTTATAGAAAATACTTCCTTTTGTGTATAACAATGATTCATCTTGCGGTCCAATCAAATCCCATAAGTTCTGGAATATCTGATCTTTTGTTCTTGATTCATCATATATATTTTTTTCTAAATAGATAAGTGGTATGACTTTATCATCCCCCCCATATACAATCGGCACCTTTTTCTGTTAAATAAATAAAATCCCCTTCTTTAACTCCTATATATTCATTTTGTATAAGAGTACTCAAAACAAAATATAAATTGTTTATTTGTATACGTGCTAAGGATTTTTCAGCAGAATTTATTATTGTTCGAAAAAAAGTCCCTGACCTTTTTTAGAATTTGTTTTTCTAAAAAAAGCAAATATATATTCTATATAAAACTCTATTATTTCCTTTTTCATTGTAAGATAGTATTACATTTTGATATTTATAATATTTTTACTCTGTATAAATCAGACTTATCTAATCTAAATTATTCAATATTACTTTATATGCTACAAAGATAATGCAAAATAAAAAATAAGGAAATAGTAGAAAGCAGTAAATATGTACTTGGCTATACGAGATATTCTCATTTTTTGTAACTTTGAAAAAAAAAGAAATGGAAGTACTTGGTAATGCAATTGAAGATTTTAGAATTAAAGCTAAAAATTTTTTGGTGGAAATGTCTTTAAAAGAGTTTTATCTTTTATCTAAAGATATCCTTAATAATAATGAATATCAAAGAAAAAGAGTAGGATCTTCAAATACTGTTTACAGCCTTTTGAAAGATGATCTAAAAAAAGGATGCTTAATTCCTCCTATAGTTTTGGCTTATCCTGAAGAAGTTAATGATGCTAGAAATTTAATATCTGCTATTCAAGAAAACAAAAACAAGATTGTAATCTTAGATGGTTTGCAACGTTCATATACGATACGTGATTTATTTGCAGAATCAGATTCAAGTAATCATTTTGAAAATAACAAACTTAGAGTTGAAATATATACAGGAATAAACAGAATTGGTATATTATATAGGATGTTAACACTTAATACTGGACAAACAAGAATGTCTACCCGACATCAAATAGAGATAATATATTCAGATTATCTCATTAATAATATATCTGATGATATTAAATTATTAACAGACATTGATAATAATAATGACGCTTATACACATTTAGGAGTATACAAATATAGAGATGTTATAGAAGGTTTTACTTCATATATTGAACGAGACTATTTAACTCTGGAAAGAACCGATATCTTGGACAGCATAAAAAACCTTGAGAACCTAGTTTCTCCTGAAAATAATGCTCTTTTTGAAGACTTCATAACAGTATATACAAAATTCATAGGACAACTTTACAATAACTTTCCAACTAAAATCAATACAGAAGAGCTTAATCTGAAAGGTGCAGCTTTTGGAGAGGATGTTATTTCTATTTTTAATAAATCACAATCGCTGACCGGATTTGGTTGCACTATTGGTAAACTTATAGATTTTGGTAGTAACATCAAATCCATTAAAGATTTGAACGATATTATCCCAATAATTAAAGATATCGATGAAGGATTATCTATGCTTTTAGTTTATCTTGATAAAGTTAGGAATCAAGCAAAAAAGATAGGAAATGATCAAAGATTATATTTTCATCTTTTTTATAAATCACTGTTTGATTCTGCTAGTGATGGATATGCTTCAATTAAAAATTCAGCAAAAGAAGCATATAATCAGTATCAACGTATAACAATGTAATTATGGCTTCTATAATTGAAAAAATTGAGGATCATTATAGGATATGTGATAATTTAAAAAATGAAGCTGATTTAAATTACTATCACGAAGATGCTTCTTGGACAGACTTGGAAAAGGTAAAAATTTTCTTTTTTAAAAACCCATACTTAGATAAAGAAACTAACATATATGATATATACATAAAAGATTCTGAAGAAAGAGTAGGATGTATTTTTCCTATAACAGCAATAGAATCAGAAGATGTTAAATCTAATTATTTAAAAAATTACCTATTTCTAGCCTTTAAGGCACTTATAGAAAAAATAGATATAGTAGATGCTTCTAAGGTTTTAGTTTCAGAATACTATGATGATAATTTGTTTATTCTGGTATTACATAAAGAAACTTTAGAAAAATTAGATTCTGATTTTTGTATCAATAACTACATATTTTCTTTTGCTTCATATGGTTTTTATTACCTTGACGACTTGAATAAACTTGAATCTTTTATGGTATATAAAGCTTATGAAATTGATTACTTTGATTATTCAAAAAAGAAATTGAAGATTGCAGATTCAGTCTACCCAATAATAGAAAAAGAACAATACATACACTCTCTCTTTTCTGAGTTATTAAGGACAGATACTAATCTTTTATCACGATTTATACTGTTATACCAAGTAATTGAATTAGAAATAGGGAAAGAGCAGCAAGAAAAAATAAAATTAGCTTTAGATGATTTTAATCATAATAGGATACAAGTAAATGATTTAAAAGAAAGAATAGGTGAAGCATCTAAAGAAAAATCAAATATTCAATCATTATTTGACAAGTATATTATAGAGAAAATAATTAAGGATAATTTTTATTCTGAATGTACAAGTTTATTTAACGATGTAAAATTCTCTTATAGAGATGATTGGTGTTCCATTTTTTACTCATTACGAAATAACTTAGTACATTCATATTCAAACTATATAGCTAATAAAGAAGCACTTAGTAGAACAATTCTAGCTTTTGAAAAGGTTATAATTAACCTTATTATAAAGATACACACATAATGATTATCTTTTTAACAATGGGTTTGTTCATGAAATATCATTATGTAGTAGAATGACTAAATTAAGATTTATGAAACTGAATCTATTCCCTTCCATCAAAGATAAATCCCAATCCTGATTTGCTAGCCGCATTTATTCCTTTTTTCAGGAGAATTTTCTTTATGGCTATCGCCATGAAAATTCACCTGAAAAAGAATGCGGCGGCAAACGGATTAGAATTAAAGGAAAGATTACAGGGATTAACTGCGACCGACGTGACGCATAGCCGTAAATCAAAGGCGGCTATCCTTATATTCCATTTATGACCTCAAAAATACTGTGAAAATTCACCTTCCTCAATAACAAAACATAGACTGCTTATCAAATCCCGAAATAAGACAGGGATTTCAGCTCCCTCCGATCTGCATAGTTCAGTTGCTTCGCTATGACATCTGATGTAATATAATGCACTTTGATGATAGTCTCTTGTGTTCCACAGCCTTCTATTCTATTTTTGTACCAACCACTTAAATTAATGATTATGGAGATAGTGAACATAGAGGCCAGCGCATTTATGGAAATGAACAACATATTGTTCAAGATAGAAAAACAACTGAAAGGACTGAACTCTTCCAAATCTGAACTGAATGAATGGTTGGATAATCAGGATGTATGTATTTTTATGAATATATCAGACAGAAAACTATTGTCTCTAAGGCAGAAAGGGCTAATCCCTTTCAGTCGTATAGACAGAAAAGTATATTATAATAAAGAAGATATTCTAAACTATATGAGGAATAACCTTAAAACACATACAAATAATGGAAATGGGACAACTGGTATTGAGTAAGGACAGTAATGAGGTCAAGAGATTTATTGAAGCCATGGAAGGTATATCCAAAATGTTGGATGCAAATTCTTTAATCTACAGACCTATATTGGACGGGAACCGCTATATAACAGAACAAGAGTTATCAAAGGCTCTAAAAATAACAAAAAGAACACTCATTGAATATAGGATGAATGGTAAATTACCCTATTACAAAATAGGAGGAAAGATTCTATATAAGGAACAGGACATTATAGATATATTGGAAAGAAACAAAGTATTGGCATTTGAATGATATTTCTTAAAACATTAATAATCAAAAGATAAACTTTATAAAATAGCTTGTAGCTACCCCTAAATAATCATATAAATATTTGGAGGAATAGAACCGAACACTTACCTTTGTAAAGTCAAAGGATGATTAACGAGAATCTATCGAAAATTGGTGAATTTGGCATATGGCTGATTGAACTGCCCCCCAAAAGTTAGACACAAAACTTTTGGGGTGCATTATGTATAGAC
>ERZ779924.480-NODE-480-length-18939-cov-2.52171_pt1 | contig 18939 bp, 10 predicted proteins | sample MGYA00511955_ERZ779924 | MGnify/ENA primary metagenome ERZ779924 (study PRJEB29588, sample SAMEA1969417) | human gut metagenome | biome: human gut; feature: human-associated habitat; material: faeces | place: Denmark | collected 2008/2010 ... | reverse complement strand
GTTGTCTTCATCCATTCTTGCTTGGAGTAGCGCATACGCTTGGGGTCGTCCAAGTCTTTGCCGGTGCTAAGACAGATCAGGCGGTCGTGGGCCTCAGCGTCGTCGGCATTGACGAAATGGACGTCGTTGGTGGCGATTAGCTTGATATTATATTTGTGCGCAAGCTCGATCAGCACCTTGTTCACCTCTTGTTGATGCGGGAAAATCGTGCAATCAGCGTTAGGGTCGTGTGTCTCGTGCCGTTGCATCTCAAGGTAATAGTCTTCTCCGAATAAGTTTTTGAACCATTTGATAGACTCCTCAGCCTTATCGATTCGTCCGTGCATGATATGCTGTGGGATCTCTCCTCCTAAACAGGCGGAGCAGATGATCAGATCCTCATGATATTTCTCCAACAACTCTTTGTCAATACGCGGACGTCCGTAGAATCCTTCCGTCCATGAGAGGGATACCATCTTGATCAGGTTCTTGTATCCGTTCTTATTTTTGGCCAGAACGATCAAGTGCCAGCCGCTACGGTCGTCTTGCGAGGCCAGCTTGCTATGCCTTCCGTTGCGAGCGCAATAACATTCGCACCCGATGATCGGCTTGAAGATGGAAGCTTTCGCTTCGGCGATTTGTTTTTGTAGTTCCGTTATCCTTTGTTGTTCCTCATCGGTTGGCGCATCCTTGGCCAGCAGCGGTTTTAGTTCTTTCTCGGAGTCCTTGATGATCCCGAGAGGTTTACTGTTCTTTTTGCTAACCTTATTGAAAAACTCCTTGATACCGAACATAACGCCATGGTCTGTTACGGCGATCGCACGCATTCCGTCTTTGTACGCTTTGTCGATCAATGCGTCGATGGATGCCTGTCCGTCCAGCAAGGAATACTGGGTATGTACGTGTAAATGAATAAACGGTTCCATATATATTAATGTATAGTCTGGTGCATATTGAAATGAGTGCATAAAGGTAGGAAATATTTTTTAGTACGAGAGAGGTTGTTTTGCTTTTAAAAAAACACGTACGTCTTTTTTCGGAAACACGTACATGTTTTTGGAAAAAGACGTACGTGTTTTCTGAAGGATATAATGAGGTTATAATATGTGTGATTCTATAGAATCTATATGTTATATAAACAGATGTTGTATTGATATTTTGCTTGATATAAGCCGTATATCGTGACAGGAGGTTTTCGTGAGGTGCTCGAACTAGCGGATGGAAGATAGTTATGAATGGCGTTTTTCTGTGTGAAAAGCCGTTTTATACTGTACTTATGCTTGGAAAAAGCGAATCTCAGGGAGTTCTGTTTACAAAGTGTCATTTTTGCTAGAACAAGGGAAACTAATATTCCGATCTATCGCAAAAGGTGATCTTACTTTTGTTGATTATTCGATGGTGTATTTACTAATGTACGCATGTACATTAAATAATAGAAGAGAAAAATGATTGATTTAAACGATCGTTTTAATTAGTCATTTGCAAAGGTACGCATTTCTTTGACACTTGCAACCCTTCTGTGTTATTTTTTTCATGCCTTATTCGCTTTCTTATCAATAGGATAGGCTATCCTTTACGAAACAAGCTCTTCCTTCCACAAACTCCCCTTTGTACCTCTCGAAAAACGCAAGATCTAAACGATCGTTTAGACTAGTCGTTTTCGTAAAGCCGAGATTGGCTAAAAGGGTTGATGGATATATAATTAACACTATTATTAATATGAAATTTTCGATTTATGAACAAGAGAATTTCTACTTTGTTTGCGTCGTTCTTGCTTATGGCGGGGGCGGTGTTCGCTGCTGGAGAAACTACACCTGCGAAAACCTATGAAGCACTTGATAAAGTGACGAATGGGGAAAAGGTGTATCTGGGAGCTGATCCTAATGAGGATACTAAAGTTGTTACAAGCTTTTTAAAATCAGAGGAAGTAAAGAATGTAGGTTACGGTTTCACTACGGTTGACGAAGCTGGTGCGGAAGTGTTTGTGGTAAGAAGACGGAAAATGGTACGGACTATTTTCAACTGTTGAATGCCGCGGGTAAGGTGATATATGGTACGACAAGTGGTGACGTTGTGGGCACTCCTGATGCGGATGCGGTAAAGAAGGGCTATTGCTGGTTTACGTTTGCCGAAGGTGTGATTAAGCTTGGAAACAAGCCTTTGGCATACGATATGTCCTCCTCTTCCAAAGTCGCTAAAATGCTTAAAGCTTCTAAAGAAACGACAGCGGACGACTTAAACAAGAACCTTTCCGGTAAAGGATTCTCCTTCAAATTCCCGAAAGCCGCTTCAGAGCCGGACGTGAATCCGTTTGGGGAGCAGATGTTCGCTATCGACGCTGCTACGGTTAATGAGCAATTGGAATTAGGTGTGGAATCGGTTTCCGGTGTATGTTTCGTAGTCGCCAACGATGCCGGTTTGAAGCTGGCTAAAAGTGATGGCAAAACTAAGGATAACTTGAAAGCCGCTACTTTCATCGTATTGAATCCGAACGCTATTTTCGGTATCATTAGCTTGGATGCTACTCAAGGTGAGGGCTTCGGCTTCACTACCGTAAAAGGCGAGAAGTTGAACTCAACCAATGTTAAGAAAGATGGTAAGATCGCTTTCGTGAATGCTATCTATAGTGTTTCAGAAAAGGATTTGGCTAATAAAGGTGGGCAGTATACGGTCCAGATGAAGGGTGTTAAGGCTACGAAGGATACGGATGAGAACCATGGTTCAAATCTGAATGTTTACGTCGGCGCTTACTCCTTGACCGCTGGTGGCTTGAAGACCTATATCACTACTAAAAAAGATGAAGCTAAGCTTACTTTGGCTCAAACAACGGGTGATACTTGGGCAAAAGCTTCTGATTTGTTGAAGACTGACGGTGCCGCTATCTATAATATCTATTTTACGGGTACGCAGCCTGAATCCGGTAAGGAGAATGAATCTTTATATGGCAAATATTTGGTTTCTAAGTATGCGGCTAAGGCTGACGTGGCAAGAACGAATTCTTATTCTTTCGTTGAAGAGGCTGTCGCTCCGAAAGACGTAGACTTGAAGGCTCCGTCCGCTCAATGGGTTGTTATCGCGATGCCGGGTATGGGTAGTGTTACGTTCAAGAATCTTGAGACAAGCGAGACTTTCAAGGCAAACTTGTACAAAACAGATAAGGCTGGTATCTATCAAGCCGTAAGTACTACGGTTGGTGAATTAACCGCGGAGAATATCAAATTGGTAGCCGTAAGCGGTAACGAGGGCTTCTTGAACTTGACAGACGCTCAATTGAAACAAAAGGCTCAGTTGGTATTCAATGGTAAATCAACCGTGGCTGTTGATAAACTGTACATGTATTACAATGACGATGCTAAGAAAAAGCAATTTGAGCCGATTAGTGATGTCGCTAAGAGCTACTCTTGGGCTTTCGAGAAGGCTGAGTCCGTGAAGAACAATTTCAAGTATATCTATTTGAAGGATGATGCCGTTGCGGAGAAAGAGGCTGATATGTTGACTATACAGGCTTATTATCTGGTTGATGGAGATAATGGCTTCAAACATGATACTGATAACAGCAAATACGCATTGGCAGAACATAAGGATAAGAAGTCAGAGAAGTTATCTCGTTTGGTATTCAAGAAGAACGTAGATGGAACTTATTCCGTAATCTGTTTGGATAGTGAGCTTAATGCGGAGAAAGCGGCTGATAATTATAACCAAGTAGTGAAAGCTGGCGCTAAGAGATTATACGTAGATGTAACTGAAGCTTCTTTCTCGGAAGATTTGGTAGGTGCGGATAAATCTTATACGAATGTAACCGTAGATTTCTATCAATTGGGCATCAGCTTGGAGGCTACCCCGAGACACGCTACATTGGACGGTGATGAAGGCTCAATCTCCTTGAAAGAGAACAAAAATGGTATCTTGGAAGGTGTCATTGGCGCGGAGGGCTTGACTTTCTGGTTGGATACGGCAGACAGCAAGGCTGAGATCCCTTCTTTCTATATCTCTAAGGGCATCGCTACCGAAGAACCTGTTACTAAAGCGGAAGAACCTGCCGCAGTTACCAGAAACTTCTTGTATTATGCTAAGGACTCTATGTATTTCTGGAACGAAAGCAAGGCTAAATTTGACGTAAACGCTAACTATGCGTTGGAAGGCTCTTATTCTAATGATCCTACGGAGGAAACGGATGTTAAGGCTATCTTCCGCCCGGCAGTTTTGGCAGGTGTGGATACGATCAATACGACCGTGAACGGTAAGGCTGTGGTAGTGGCTAAAGAGACTAAGGAAAATGTTTGCTCAGCAGGCATCGATAACTTCAAGTTCTATATCACGAAAATAGAGGGTGGTTATTCAGTTACGCCGGTAGGTGCCGCTACTACTTACTTGTATGCGTTGAACGGTAAATTAGGCTTTACTACTAATGCTTCTAAAGCGTTGCCGCTAACAGTAGGCGAGGGTAATCCTACATCTAACGAGTCTATCGATAATTCCGTATCTTCTTCTATCGTAGTAACAGGCAACGCCGGTTATGTAACGATCCAAGGCGCTCAAGGCGAGACGGCTTATGTCCGTAACTTGTTGGGTATGCCGTTGGCAGAGACGGTTATCACTTCTGATGATGCGACGATCGCTGTTCCCGCTGGTATCGTTCTCGTGACGGTTGGCGAGGAGACCGTAAAGGTTGTCGTTAAATAAGACATGTAAAGGAATAATGAAATAAGATAATCATGTTCCCGTGAGGGCCTCGGTCCAAGTACCCCGTGATGGGCGAACAGGCGGGAGCGATTAATATTAATACTAAAGTAATAAATTAAAGTTCATCCGTAAGTACCTCCGTGAGGATGGAGAGCGGATAAAGAATTAGCCCCGGTCGTTTGTTTGATCGGGGCTTACTTTTGGAGGTTACCGGCTTTGTTTGTCCATGAAGTTAATTTATCAGGGTATTGGAGTTGGTTTATTTCTACTTACTGCTTTTTCTTTTGCTATTGTTGTTTGGTGTCAGAGCTATGTTGTAGGAAGAACCTTATAAAGGCGCGTTGATCCTGTTCGTTTTTAATGGTAAGTTCCGTTTTTTCCTTTTTGTGCTGTAGATAGTATTTATATCCTTTCAATAGCACTATGAACAAAACTGCAAGGAGTAAAAAGCGGAGAATATATTCAAAGATAATCCTGATTTATCCTTTAAATACTCGATCTTGTCATCAATGAACCCTGCGTTAATGAAGTATCTTTCGATACTTATATGTTGCTGGTAAGTATCATTGTTGAGATCGTCATCGAGGAAATATAGTGTTTGGATCATTTCTTTGTAAGCTTTTCCTTCCGTGTGCATTTCTATGGCTCGGCTATAGCGTTTTTCAATAAGTCGAAATCTTGGTATATTTATTGGGCCGAAATGAATTATCCCATCTAATATCTTCTCCGCTATTTTCTCGTTTAGCAATACCTTGAATCTCAGATTCGCTACATTTTGGCTTAATGTACTTATTTGTTTATAAGGCCCCATCAGCGTACAAGATCGCACAAATCAGCATGCGGTAAATTTTACTTTTTCCTGTTCTTTATAAAATGCCATGATAATGAAAGCAATACCAAAAACACTGTTCTCAGCCGTAATAATATGTCAAATATACTTGAATGTCGTTACGGTATTTATATCTAATTCCCCGGCATACAGGGCAGGAATTAATGCCCGTTGTCCGTTTAGCTCATGCGTTATCGAAAACAGGAGAGCTAAGAATCCAGCAACGAGATAATAGTAATTTATCTTTTTCATTTTATTTTTTATTTGAAAGAGGAAGACTATTGTTTTACGATAATCTTCCCTCTTTGAGTTAATTAGATCTTCTTCCCGATATAAAACACATAACCATAGAACTCTTTGTATTTGTCATACAACACCTTTTCATGGCGTTGACCGGCTATAAGTTCCTCAGCGGTTTTGCTGCCTGCATGTTTCTTCAGAAACTCATCCTGTATCTTGCTGCATGGAGAAAAGTAATGCTCTGTCCAGCAGGTTTCAGGTAACGTAAATGCGGCAACAAGACGATAACCGGCTTTCTGCAAGACTGAAATATTATGACTTATCGTGTTCATTTCAGGAACTGCGTCAAGCCAGAACTTTTCGATTTCGGCGGGGCGGTCATCCGTAAACCACGACTCATAGGTCAGGGCGACATAACCGTCTTTTTTTAGAAAGCCGTTCCAATAATTCAAGCCTTTTTTAAAGCCGATATTGGCGATAGCCCCTTCAGACCAGATAAGGTCTAAGGATTCTTTCCCGAAAGGAAGATCGTCCATTGAACCTACAACACCTTTTACTCTATCGGAAAGGTCAGATTGTTTGGCGTTCCGATTGAATATATTGATAAATTCAGGAAAGAGGTCAAGCCCGGTAATCTGCCCCGGAGCGTTCTCTGCCAAAATCATTGTCTGCCCTCCCGTACCGCAACCAAGGTCGGCAATGCGGGAATTATCAGCCAAATTGTCGATAAAACTCAACGCTTTAAGAGTTGCTTCTGGGCTGCCCGGTCCTTGACGTTCTACGTTTGAAAAGTATTCGCAGATCAGGTTGAAATCGAATTCGTGAATTGTTTTATTTTCGTTACTCATGATGTTTTTTATTAAAAGTTATCTATCTGATTCTTCATTTCGCCAATGCTCGGGTTTGTTTAATTCTTCGCTGCATTTAATTTTTCCTTTACCGATTTCGAATCCTTTTGGGCTTATTGGTTGAACCATCCAATAATCACTATATTCTTCCAAAATGGGATAAGGCGCAGGATAACCTAAATGATTGGCATCAGGTATAAATCCATATTTAGGATAATATTCTTTATGCCCTAATACGAACACAAGGTTTGAACCTTTTTCTTGTAATTTCTCTATACCAGCCTTTATCAGCATTCCACCAATACGTTGATATTCCGGTTTTACAGCCAAAGGTGCAAGAATATGCATCATCGGTTGCTGCTGCTGTTCGTTGAAATAGGCTCTGGTAAAAAGAATATGTCCGATAGGCTCGTCTTTATAAAAAGCAAGAAGTGAGACTATCGGTTTGGTTGTATTGTCGGCTAATAACTCTGCTACGAGTTCGGCTTCCTTATCATAGCCGAATGCCAATTTCTCAACTTCCATTATATGGCTAAAATCGCTTGTCGCAGTTTCTCTTATTTGAATATTATTTAAATTCATTGTATTATGTATGTTAAGAACTTCAACAAATGCATAACGCACCTTGTCAAGCTTTAATTAATTCCTAAAGGTATATGAAAAATAGCTCGGGCAGGAATATGCCCGAGTATGATGGTGGGATAACCCCGACAGGAACGTCTGAGGTTATTTACTTTACAATTTCCTTCTTTGTTTTACACATAGGTTGCAAAAGTAATGGTTTTTTCTGTATTTATATTATTGGAGAGCTGGAAATTATGTCAAACCGTTTTAAATTGCAAAATATGCTTATTAATATCTTTATAGTCAGAGGTTTCCAATACAGTGAAAATAGATAGGAAAAAGCAGGCTAACTTTGTTGGCAAATTAAGCTAGGTTCATCGGCAAAGTATGTTAAGTTCATCGGCAAAGTAACTTAACATACTTTGAAAGTGGAGCAATAGGTATGTGTTAATGATTCGTCCCCTCGAATAAATCCTTTGAATTGTTGGATAAGCCATTCTTTAGCTTGAACTGGTTGAACGTATAGCTAAGGGTCAAGCCTATCAACGGGTAATCGGGCCGGATTCGTGTTTTGGAAATCAAGTTCGAGGAAGTGATCGTATTGACATAACGGGCCGTATTGAAGACATCCCGGAAAGAGAGGGTGGCCGTCAACTTTCGTTTGAAGAATTGTTGCCGTATCGCTAGGTTGACAAAACAGAACGACTGGGTTCTTCCTTGGGTGGTTACGGAAGGACCTACGAAATTGCCGTCAAGCTGTATCCTTGTGTATTTCCCGGCCGTGAAAGCGTTGTTCCAAGCGATCTCGTAATTGGTACTGGTCTCATTCTTTCCGTCCGTCTTATACTCGTTCTCTACCCGGTAGTGATAAAGGCTACCGTTTATTTGCGTATTCCACCAACTGGTGGCCTGCAAACTGCCCGATAGTTCTATTCCGGTGGAATAATCATGTCCCACGTTCGCCATGGAATCCAAGGTAACCCCGGCTTGGTAAGGAACCCGTAATCGTTCGATCTTGTCTTTGCGGGTTCGGTGGAATAGGGAGGCAGACAAGGCATTGTCGCCGGAAGTCAAGGAATAATTCAACTCGAAAGAATGAATGTACTCCGGGCGTATATCCGGGTTACCGATCTCGGCTGTATAGTAATCCTTGTAAGTGATGTATGGCTCCATGAAATAAAGCTCCGGTCGGGTCGTACGACGGCTGTAAGCGAATAGAAGCTTCTGATTTTGTGTGAGGTTATAACCGATATGGGCGGATGGGAACAACTCAAAACGCCTTTGTAGGCGGTTCGCCCAATCTTTGGAGCTACGTAATACTTGATGCGTATGTTCTCCTCGTAATCCTACTTGAAAATCAAAAGACCGGTAGCTATCCCCAACGATCGCATAAAGGGAGTTGATCCCTTGTTGGAAATAGAACGTGTTGTAAATATCGTCACGCCAGAAGAACTCTTTGGTATCCGGGTTCCAAAACTGCATACTATAATCGCCGTCTTCCGAGTATGAGAAATATTGATAACCCGCCTTGATTTGTCCGGTTTTGCTGTATGGAAATACATAATCGGCTTTCGTACGGACGGTCCAACGATGTTCGGCCTCCCACGCACGATGACCTTGCTGGCGTACGTTGTTTTTGTCGAACAGATCGCTTTGGAAATATTCCAGAGCGTCGCCTCCATATTTCAAGAAGAAGCTACCGCTAAGGTTATGCCCCTTATCATTGAACTTATGATCCACGGCCAGATTCCCTAGTCCGAAAGTCTCATGGATATCAAAGTCGTCAAGGCTCTTGAACTCTCCGTTCTCGAATTGCTCGCCATTAGCGGAACGTTCTTCCGTATATTCAAGATCCCCTTTTCGTTTGAGTCCGGCATATCCGCCTTCCGCGTTAATAGAAAAAGTCGTTTGTTTTTGTGTATAGCTCCAACCTCCGTTGAGAATATATGCGTAGCCGTTACTTTCACGGGGGCCATTGGAATAAGAAGTCGTTGTCGTATCGTTTACCAACGTCGTTTTCTCTTGGGTAAAATGACTTTTGCGAAGTCGGTTTCCCACATAACCGCCTATACGCCATTGAGACGCCTTGTTTTGTCCGGTCAACAAGAAATCCAAGGTCCGGCTCCATACCGTATTCCCGCTTAGGTTGATTACTCCGCTCAGCCCTTCCCCGAAGTTCTTCTTGGTAATGACATTGATGATCCCGACATCACCCCCTGTATCATGTTGGGCGGACGGGGTGGTGATGATCTCTATATTCTGGATTTGTCCGGACGGGATCTGTTCCAAGGCTTGGGTCCCGGTAAATATACTGGGCTTTCCATCTACGTAGACCGTGAATCCGCTACTCCCCCGGAAGGTAACCTCTCCCTCGGCGTTCACCCGGATGGAAGGCGTGTTCTCTAGGATATCGACAGCGGTTCCTCCCGAGGAAAGCAGGTTGGAAGAAGCCTCGATGATCTTTTTATCCAGTTTATAGATGACTTGTTTCTTGTTGGCTACGACCTCCACTTCCTGTAAGCCTACCTCAAGCATTTGCATCGGGATAATACCCAGATCCTTGATTTGCTCTGTAAGGATAAACTCCTCTCCCATATAAACATCATATCCCAGAAAATGGATACGGATCGAATACGTTCCCGGTTTTACGGGCTGGATTAGAAAAGAACCGTTCGCTTCAGTCATAGCTTCTTCGACGATATGATCTCCATCATATAATACAACGTGAGCGTAGTCTAATGCCTTACGGGTGGTTTGATCGATTACGATTCCTTTAATACCCGGATTCGCATGGATAGATAGTAGCACGCTAAGGAATACTAGCGATAGAAAAAGTTTTCTCATATTTTACATTCGTTTTAGAATTGATACCGCAAAGCTAGGGAAATAGGGAGGGAGCGGGCCGGACATATGTTTCATAATACCGTACAAATCGTTCAATCTTTCTATTTTCTGTGATTTTCACCTACTTAATCTTTATATTTGGGGCTTTAATCAGATGAATGGATGAGAATATACCTTTTACTGCTGTTTGTACTTATGATAACGAGAGCGCAAGCTACCAACGTTATTTTTGACCGGATAACAATGGATAGCGGGCTTTCTTCTTCCTCGGTAACCTCTATTTTGAAGGATCGTACCGGGTATGTCTGGGTCGGGACGACTGAAGGCTTGAACCGCTACGATGGATATACGTTTAAAGTATTCTTGCCCGTACCGGATTGTCCGGAAAGTATACAAAGCAGTTCTATCGATAAATTATTCGAGGATTCAGATGGAGGTATCTGGATCTTTTTTTCCTCGGGTGGGATTAGCCGTTATGACAGAGGTTCGGATACATTTCTGAATTTCACGAAAGAATGGCTTCGACAACAGTTACGTGTGTATGGTAGTCCTACTTGTTTCTCGGCCTCCGTTCCGGGACATATCTTTATAGGTACGGAGAACGGGATGTTGGAGTATGACGCTAAAGAGAAGAAATTGGTACGCCTTTCGCCGGCGGGTTCGGTAGTCTCGTCGTCTCCTGTGAATTGTTTGTATTCGGCACCGGATCATTCGTTTTGGGTAGGGACTTTAGCAGGTTTTAGTTTGTATGACAAAGAAACAAACCACTTTCAAGATTATACGATACGGACAAATGACCGGGAGGATATCAATGCCGGCAATTTGAATGGCGTTAACGCGATCTATATCGACCGGTTTGATTATATGTGGTTAGGTACGGGACGTGAAGGGGCTTTTCGTTCGGTTGATATGGGAGAGCGAGAGATCTTCCAATCTGTCGGTCGTGAGGATACTCGGGTATATCAATTCTTGGAGACCGGTGATGGTGATTTCTGGATCGGACATAATAAGGGGGCAAGCTTGATTAGCCGGATGAACCGGCTTGCCTTGCGATGTGAGCATTTCTTTGACCGGCCGGAGGATCTGGAACCTACGGGAGAATGCCAAGTGAGATCCATCTTCGAGAGTAAGGACGGAACGGTCTGGTTTGATGATAGCCGTTTCAATCAAGGTCTTTTTTATTATTCTCCGAAGGAGAGGAAAATGGGACAGTTGAGGAACGTGCCGGAAGACGCACATTCTATCAGCAGTAACCAGATTACCTGTTTGTTTCTGGATGACTCGGATCATCTGTGGGCGGGGCATTCCACGTATGGGGTGAGCCATGCGGATTTAACACCTTCCTTGTTTCGATATACCTTGGGATACACGGAAAAAGAGAATCTGTCTTCTCTTCATATCCTAGCCGTTTATGAGGATTCGGACCTGAATCTTTGGGTTGCGACCTCTAGGGGATTAGATCGGATTAACCATAAGACTTCCCGGGTAGATATGCGTTTTACCTTCTCACCCCGAAAAAGTCCGTCCTCTTTATCCGGAAAGATTATAGGTTCTATCCGTGAGGATTCGGAGCGGAACCTATGGATCAGTTATCAAGACGCCAACCCGGACCGGTTGAATCTGGATGATTTCCGAATCCGCCCTTTTATACCGGATTACCAAGTCTCTTATGATTATCCGATCAACTCGTTGTCGGAGTTATGTAACTTATGCGTGAGCGAAGAGTCTTGGTTTTGGGGAGGAGCGGATGAGGGGCGGCTTCGGGTGTGGGATACGAAGACGAGAGCGCTTATCACGTATCGATATATACCGGGTGAGATGAATCCCCTTGCGTCGAATCATATTCATTGTCTGTTTGTGGACTCTTCCGGTTATTTGTGGATCGGTACGAATGCGGGGTTGGATCAATACGACAAGCGAACCGGGCGATTTGATCATTTCACGGTACAGGATGGCTTATCGGGAAATATCGTACGAGGAATCCGTGAAGGTGAGCCGGGCATCCTGTTTGTCAGCACGAATAAAGGGCTGAGTCGCTTGGATATACAAAACCGGCATATCGTTAATTATACGACGGCGAACGGTTTATTATCGAATGAGTTTATGGGTGGCGCTTGCTGTAAGCGCAAATCGGGTGAACTTGTATTTGGCAGTAATGAGGGGATCGTTTCTTTTGATCCCGTTCAGTTAACGGACGGTTTGAGAAAAATACCTGAGTCTTTGCGAATCACGAACCTCACGATCGGAGACTCACGTGAGAAGCAAGGTTTACAGGTGGGTTTTATTGCGTTCGATTATTCTCATCCCCGTAGTATCCGATACCGGTATCGTCTGGATGGATATGATACGGATTGGCGGGAGGTGGACGCCAGCGATCGTACGGCTATATATAACCGCCTACCACCGGGAAACTATGTGTTTCGGGTGGAAACTTCCGGCAATGGTTCCTATTGGAGCGCTCCCATTACCGAACCTGTCAGGATCTTTCCTCCTTGGTGGCGGACGTGGTGGTTTATTTTGCTGGTATTCGTGGTTGTATGCGTACTGTTGTATATCGCCTATAAGAGCCGGGTGCGCTGGTATCAGCTTCGCCAAGCCGAGTTGGAGCGTAAGATACAAGAACGTACACGGCTGTTGAAACAGGCCAAGCAAGAACTGGAGGAAAAAGATGCGTTGAAAACTCGTTTCTTTATGAATGTCTCTCATGAGCTTCGTACCCCGCTGACGATAATCAAGGGATTGACGGAGGATCTGGAACGGCATTCCGGTTCAGAAGAATCTTGTGGAGATAAAGAAACTTTGCGTACGATCTCCCGGAATACCAATCGCTTGATTCGGCATGTCAATGAATTACTGGATTTATCGGTATTGACCCGGGGAGTTCCTTCCCCGCATATTGTTTGTGCGGATCTCAGTCGATTCTTAAAGGAGATTTCGGAAACCTTTATTCCTTTGGCCGATTCCTATAAAATCGCGTTTACGTATTCGATTGCCCCAGATATCTCAATCGCTTATTTTGACAAGAATATCCTAGAGCAGGTTCTATATAATTTACTGTCGAACGCATTTAAGTATACGCCGGATGGTGGTTCGGTAAGCTTTTCCGCTTTATTGGAGCAAAGCTCATCCGATGCGGTCATGACTTTACGAATTACGGATAGTGGAATCGGCATTCCCCCCGAATCGTTACCGTATATTTTTGATCAATATTATAAGGGGGAATCGATAGCGTTTCGCCGCTCGGAGAGTTCGGGGATCGGCCTTGCGTACACAAAAGAGCTATTGGAGTTACATAAGGCAACCATTCAATGTGAGAGTGAATTGGGGAAAGGTTCTGTTTTTACGGTTGCCTTGCCTATATCGGAAGAGGCTTATCCTGAGGAGTGGTTGGAGTATTCGGAACCTAAAATGGAAGAGGCATCTTTGCGGGAATCAGTTCCATTGGAAGGAACAAACCCGGTCCCGGAGAATCTACGACAAACGCTTTTGTTTGTAGAGGATAATGAGGATCTATGTCGTTATTTGATGAATGCTTTTCAAACGGATTACCGGGTCGTGATAGCGAAAAACGGAAAGGTCGGCTTGGAGAAAGCCATGGAGATCCTACCGGACGTGATTGTCTCGGATGTAATGATACCGGTCATGAATGGGATTGAATGTTGCGAGGCTTTGAAAATGGATGAACGGACGGCCCATATACCGGTTATCCTATTGACTGCTTTAGCGGAAGAACGTCAACAATTGGAAGGGTATGGAGCCGGAGCGGATGATTATCTGCCTAAACCGTTCAGTCTTGCTGTCTTAAAAGCGAAGATCAAGAATCTGCTCAAACGTAGTGAGCAACTAAAGTTATATTTCAGGGATCGGTTCGACTTGCGTACTCCGGAGCAAACCATCGCCGATCCGGATAAGGAATTTGTTTCGAAAGTGACAAAGGTCGTTCTGGCTCATTTGCAGGACCCGGAGTTTGATGTAGAGCTTTTCTGTTCCGAGATGGCGATGAGCCGTGCCAGCTTATTTCGGAAATTAAAGTCTACTACTGGTTGCTCCGCTTCCTCATTCACCCGCAATATACGTATAAAGCGTGCCGCCGAGTTATTGGGGCAGCACGCTTATTCGATCGGGGAGGTAGCTGCTCAGGTCGGCTTCTCCGATCCGAACTATTTTACCCGTTGCTTTAAAGAAATTTACGGGATCACTCCGAGTGAGTTTATTCAGACTTCACCGAGTTCACAGGATTCTCATTCGCCGCTTGCCAGTTCCGGAAAGTAACGGTACCGATCGTAACCGAGAGAATGATTAGGAAAGCTACGATGAAGACCCAAAGATGGAGTGGTGTTTTATAAGCGAAATTCTCTAGCCACTGTTGTGTTCCCATCCATGCTATTGGGATCGAGATGATGAAGCAAACGGAGACGATCCGGATATAAGTCTTGTTGAACATCAAAAGAATCTGTCCGGTAGTCGCTCCGTTGATCTTGCGGATACCGATCTCTTTCCGGCGGTATTGCGTCTCAAATAGCACGAGTCCGAATACACCTACGATAGAGATCAAGATCGCCATTATTCCGAATAGGGAGATTAGTTTACCCAGTGTTTGTTCTTTCTGATATAAATTGTTTAAGATGGTGTTGTAGAAAGAGATCTCGAAAGGGAAAGTCGGATCGATCTCTTTCAATGTTTCCCGGACGTGGGCGACAGCTTCCTGTAAATTCGTTTTCGAATTGAAGCGGATATAGGATACCAATTTAGGATTGGGTATATCGTTATTCAATGCGAATACGAAAGGCGAGCTTGCGATCCGGCAAGAGTTAAACCGGAAATCCTTGCTGACTCCTAGAACCGTACGATCATTGAAACGATCTCCGGGATGTAAGTGGAAATCCCGCTCTGCCGCCGGATTGATGATATAATCACTTTGTGCCTTGTTTAAATCCTCCCGTGTAAAATCCCTTCCTTCCTCTACTTGGATATCCATGACGGAAAGGAAATTCTCGGAGGCATAGAATACCTTGAAGAATACATCCTTATCTTCATGACGGGCATATTCGAGATCGATCATGTCATCTTCTTTCGATAATTCGTAGACGGAGAAGGCCACATCCTCTATTCCCGGATAATCTTTAAGTTTCTGGATATATTGGGGCTTATGCTTGGCGTAGATCTCCGGTGTCAGGTTCACGATGGCTACTTGGTCTTTATTGAATCCTAGTTGCTCGCTAGAGGTCATGAAATGGTTCTGAAGTCCCATGAATAAGGTGACAATAATCAAGGCGATCGATACCGTGTATTGGAAACCGATCAGGGCGACACGTACTTTTTTCCCTTTGGGACTAAGACCGAAAGAGCCCTTTAGTACCAAGGCCGGCGCATAGGAGGTACTTCGTATAGCTGGATAAAGTCCTGCCAAGCAACCCGTCAAGATAGCGATCAGTGCTGTGAGAAGGATCAGGCCTTTGTATTGACTAAGACGTATATCCGCATCTACCCAATTAGCGATCGGTGTGTAAGACAAATCGTTTACGATGAATAAGGCGAGAATGTAGGATATCAAGCAGATCACGATCGATTCAATCAGTGAGATGGCTCGTAACTTATAGATGGAGCATCCTAATACCCGGTGCGTATTGATCGTTTTCAATCGTAGGGGAATCAACGAGGTTGTGAGATTGGTAAAATTGATTCCGGCGATGAATAAGATGAGGAAAGCGATACCCAGTAACACATAATTTGTCTCCCGGTGACCTTTCGGATTAAAGTCGAAAGTTGTATCATGCGTGTAATAAACATCCTTTAAGGGGGTTAGACGTAATGCGATCTCTTGCGCTGAACCCATTTGGCTTTTAGCGAAATCGAAAGTCTTGTTGAAATGATCCAATACCTCCTCTTTATTTAGGGGGTCGTCTAGCGTGACGTATATTTCGTTGGCATACATTTGCCAAGAACTTTTTAATAGACCCAGTTGGTCCATCGGGACGTAAATACGGTTTTGTACCGTAGTATTTCCCGGGAAATCCTTATAGACACCCCCAATAGTAAGTATCGTGGTACTTACAGGTTGCCAGCCACTACTGCCGGACATCCGGATACGTTTACCGATAGCGGATTGTTTGTCGAACAGCCTTTTGGCGACACTCTCCGGAATGAGTACGGAACCGGGAATGGATAGGCATTCGACGGAACCTTCTTTCATGTGGAAATCAAAGACATCTGAGATATTGGGTAGACAAAGCTGGAAGTTTTCCTTAAATACTTTCGCTTCTCCTTGATCGTCTACCTCGTCGATTTGGCAATACCGTTCTCCTCCGTAGAATGGATAACGGTAGGAGTAATCCGTGATATGAGCGGATGAGTTAACAAAAGCATCGCTAAACATTAGGCAATGGATGGCGTTATGCTCGAATTCTCCGTGATTTGCCTCTAGCCGGAAGGTTCGGCCCGATTTACTGTGCATGGCATCGTAATTCATCTCGTAATCCACCTGCATTACTATCAGGAGGAAGGCGGCGAAAGCGATTGTCAAGCCGAAGAGGTTTAACACGACGGCGGTCTTAAACCGCTTGAATAGATAAAGTAAGTTTCGAATCATTAGTTTCATTGTAACAGGTTTTAAATATATTCATTTTTTAGAAAAGAGGCAAATAATGTGCCATCGATGTAACGTTCTGCTAATCATAAGATAATAGAAAAATGCTTAGAAACGATTGTGTGTGCCTTCGCACGGTGCACGTTCGCTTTCGCACGTTATTTGATTTTAATTCGTAAGTTCGCGGATGTTTTACATATAGAAAGATAATTCGGAAATATCAGCATGGAAACTTCAAATAAACTCTGTTATTGGTTCCTTTTTTATAAAGACCAACTGTTGCTTCAGAAAGAGAATGATACGTATACCATCCCTTATGGCGAGAATCCCCCAGTTCCGGTTTCTCATACGCTGGAGGTTGATTACCGGGATGGACTTCCCGCGCGTACGGCAGAATTGGATACTCCGGTGGAGGGGAATGACCGTTACGTACATATGGGGTTGCGTGCCTCTTGGGATTATATCTCGAGAGCGTGTTACGAGAAGGCGGGTAAGGCTTTTCAATTGCTTTATTGGGATAGCCATAGCCGTTTCTGCCCAGTATGTGGTACTCCTACCGTGCAGACTACGTCGATCATGAAGCAATGTCCTTCTTGCAAACATGAGATTTATCCGACAATCTCAGCAGCGATGATCGTCTTGATCCGTAAGGAGGATTCGATTCTTTTGGTACATGCCCGTAATTTCCGGGGAACTTTCCATGGATTAGTGGCCGGATTCTTAGAAGTTGGCGAGACCTTGGAAGAGTGTGTGCGTCGGGAGGTCCGTGAGGAAACGGGTTTAGAGGTCGATAATATCACTTATTTCGGAAACCAACCCTGGCCTTATCCGAGTGGCTTGATGGTAGGCTTTGTAGCGGATTATGTAAGTGGGGAAATTAAGTTGCAGGATGAGGAACTAAGTTCTGGTGCCTTCTATACCAAAGATAACTTACCGGAGATCCCCCGTAAGTTGAGCTTGGCCCGTAAGCTAATCGATTGGTGGTTGGATCATCAATGAGGAGTCCTTTTTTGCGGCCTCTGCCTGTTGTCTTTCGAATTTCTTCCTTTTAGAGATGACATCCGGGGTAGGGAGGTTGCCGTAGTTTTGCCAAGTTCCGTTGCGTTTTGCGTTGCGTTTATGGACATATGTTTTCCGGCTGGTCATCCTTCCTAGATCGAAGGTTGCTAGTGAGGTACGACCACTGGACGGAGTCCTTTTCAATTCATCTAAGATAGATTGATAGACAGGCAGTATCTTTTTATACGGTGGATTATGTCGCCAGAATACCGATGGTGGTAAATCCTTCAATGCTACTTTTCGGTGTGTCGTATCGTCTTGTTGGATATATTCTGAGAAATCTCTGGTGATAGGGATATTGCTGGGAGCGGCCAGTTGAGGTTTCCCCATCGGTTTTCCCGGTTCCGGGTTGAGGAAAGAACCGCTTTGGATTGCTTTTTGGAATTCAGGGTTCAATTTGATGGAATCTTTGCCTGCTAATACATCCTTTAGCCAGATCGAATCTTGCTCAGTCCATTGCGCATAGCCTAAGTGTATATTTATACAGACGAAAAATCCAATCAATAGTGGTCTCATGAATGCCTGAATTGTTAATTGTGTTCAAAGATAGTCTTCCTTCTTTCTCCTCGTTTTTTCTTTCGCTTAAATAGTCTTACCGTTTACTTAATCTTAACCCTCTTTGCGGACTATTAATTTAACAGTTCATCTGCGCACGATAATCGTTCGATTACGCACGCTTCTTCCATTGATTTAATACCTACCTTTGAGGCATCACAAACTAGTTTAGCGCTTATGAAAAAGGGAAAACTATTAATTATAGATGATAATGAGGACATCCTTTTTGCCCTTAACTTATTACTGGAGCCCTATATGGAACAAATAAGAGTGGCTACGCAACCGGAGCGCATCGATCATTTCATGCGGACTTTTATCCCGGATATTATCTTGTTGGATATGAACTTCAAACGGGATGCTATTAGTGGTCAGGAGGGTTTCTATTGGCTGGAGAAGATAAAGAAGATAGACCCGGACGTGGTGGTTCTTTTTATGACTGCCTATTCGGATACGGATAAGGCCGTGCGGGCGATTAAGGCAGGAGCTACCGACTTTATCCCGAAACCTTGGGAAAAGGAGAAATTACTCGCTACACTCTCTTCGGCATTGGAACTTCGGGAGAGTAGGGCGGAAGTGCGAAATTTAAAGAAACAAGTTGAGATTCTTAGTTCACCCGAGGATGCTGGCTTCGAGATCATCGGTGAAAGCGAACCGATGCAGGCTATTTTCGCTACGGTCGATAAATTAAAGAATACGGATGCCAATATATTAATCTTGGGGGAGAATGGAACCGGTAAAGATTTAGTTGCCCG
>ERZ779924.474-NODE-474-length-19081-cov-4.57138_pt1 | contig 19081 bp, 15 predicted proteins | sample MGYA00511955_ERZ779924 | MGnify/ENA primary metagenome ERZ779924 (study PRJEB29588, sample SAMEA1969417) | human gut metagenome | biome: human gut; feature: human-associated habitat; material: faeces | place: Denmark | collected 2008/2010 ... | reverse complement strand
TGCTTGCCTCCGACCCGCAGAAGCAGGACGAGCTGCTCCGCGACTTTTTCCGCTCACTCGCCACTGATTTAGAGCGAATTAAATCAAGCCAAGGCATCCAACCCCCTCACACAAAAGACACAGAACGGTAGTGAAGAACCGGCCTTCCCCGGGCCACCGCTTGACGGGTTGTCGGGGTTGGCACCGGTTTTGCAAACTCTCTATATACAGGTGTGGAAAAATATAAGCGTTGTATTTTTCCACACCCCGCGTATATACATTTTATAAAAATGCCTGCCAACCCCGACACCCCGTCATGATTTCCTTTCCGGAACTCCCCGAAAACGCCCTTGCGTTTTGAATCGAACACCCTTGCGTTTGAAGTAAAACGTACTTGCGTTTTATCTCAAATGCACTTGCGTTTCAGGTAAAACGCCCTTGCGTTTTTCTCACGCCCCGCCCTGTACCCCATACATTGTTCCAGAATTGTTACAAAATCCGCCGATATGCCCACTTTTTCATTGATTTCCACCCTTTTCACCGACAAAAACCCCTCTATAAGTTGAATAAACCAAAAATAAGGCTTAATTTTGCAGCCGATTATTGGCCGCTGTGTTTACCGCCCCCAATCCATAGCTGGGAGTGGTAACGGCGAAGCACGCCCTATGCGCAGGGAAATTCCTTTAGAAAAATCATAACAAAACCCAATAAAAAGATGAAGATACGCAAAGTAGTCTGTATGCTGACGTTGTCCACCCTGCTGGTGAGCGGGTGTACGTCTTACAAAAAAGTGCCGTACCTGCAAAATGCCCAAGCTATCGAAGTGGCTGCAGGAGAAATCCCCTTGTACGACGCTAAAATCATGCCCAAGGATCTGCTGACCATTACCGTCAGCACCACCGACCCGCAGGCCAGTGTGCCGTTTAACTTAACAGTTCAGTCTGCGGTTTCTCAAGCCAGCTCCAGTTTAACGACACAACCCGTATTGCAGCAATACCTTGTAGACAACCAAGGCGAAATAGATTTTCCCGTTTTGGGTCGCCTGAAAATCAGCGGACTCACCAAAAATGAATGTGAAGCCCTGATTCGAGAAAAATTGGTACCCTATTTAAAAGAAACTCCCATTGTAAATGTCCGTATGGTAAACTATAAAATTTCTGTATTAGGAGAAGTTACTAAGCCTGGCACTTTCACTGTCAACAACGAAAAAGTGAATGTACTCGAAGCCTTAGCCATGGCAGGCGACATGACAGTATATGGCATTCGCGACAACGTCAAACTTGTACGTGAAAATGCCGATGGAGAACGTCTGATTCAAACACTCAATTTGAACGATGCCGATTTAGTCCGTTCTCCCTATTTTTATCTCCAGCAGAACGACATCCTTTATGTCAGTCCCAACAAAACCAAAGCTCGCAACTCCGACATCGGAAACAGCACGACCCTTTGGATCAGTGCAACCTCCATTTTGGTATCCATTGCCAGTCTGCTAGTGACTGTATTTAAATAAAACCCTTAAATTCAAATAATTTAAAAAAGCTTATTACACTTAAGATTATGAGTGACGAAAGATACGACGATTTGTTTCAAGCTGAAAATGAAAAGCCTGTAGATTATAAAGCCATCCTATTTGAATACCTGATGTATTGGCCGTGGTTTGTAGCCTGTTTGATTATATGCTTAGCTGGAGCCTGGTGTTATCTACGGTATCAAGCCCCAGTCTACAATGTCAATGCTACTGTATTAATTAAACAGGGGGACAAAAACAAGTCTGGAGGACAAAACGCCCCTTTAGCAGCCATGCAAGATTTGGGGATGCTCAGCATGGCTAGCAACTTTGATAATGAAGTAGAAATTCTACAGTCTCGTACCCTATTGAAGAAAGTAGTCAACACACTGAATTTGAATATCACCTACAAAGAAAAACGTAGTTTTGGATACCCAATTCAACTTTACAAAGACACTCCAGTACAAGTTTGGATGAGCCCGGAAGAAGCAGACAAACTGCCTTCTGCCTTACAAGTAAAGTTAACCTGTACTCCGGATGGAAAAGTACAAGCTGATGCGTTCTATCATCAAGCAGGAAAAGAACAAACCGTTTCCAAAAGCTTTGACCGACTTCCGGGGGTACTGGTGACACCCGTGGGTACCCTTACTCTTAGCCCCAAAGACAGTACTGCAACCAAAGAATCTCGTACCGTCTATGCCACTATCGTCACACCAACTGCTGCAGCCGCAAGTTGTAAAACCCGACTCAGTGCCGAGCCTACCAGCAAATTTACCACCATTGTACGATTAAATTACAATGACACCCACATTGGCCGTGGAAAAGACTTTTTAAATACCTTGGTTGCGCTCTACAACAGCGATGCCAATGACGACAAAAATGAAGTAGCCAGCCGCACTGCAGAATTTATTGACGGACGTATCCAAATTATTAACCAGGAATTGGGCACCACCGAAAGTGAGTTAGCCAAATATAAACAAAAGGCCGGACTAACTGACTTAAGTTCCGATGCACAATTGGCCCTACAAGGCAATGCAGAATATGAACAAAAGCGTGCAGACAATGCCACCCAGCTTCGTCTCGTACAGTTTTTAAAAGAATACATCGACAATCCCTCCAACCAGATGGAAGTAATTCCAGCCAACATCGGCCTGACAGATATCGCTTTAACAACCGTGGTAGCACAATACAATGAAATGCTAACTGAACGCAAACGTTTACTTCGCACTTCCAGCGAGAATAACCCCGCCGTAGTCAACTTGGATGCCTCCATCGAGGCTACTCGCAAAAACGTACAAGCTTCTGTTAATAGCGTTTTGAAGGGATTGGAAATTACCCGCAATGATTTGGAGAACCAAGCCCGCAAGTTTGAAGGAAAAATCAGCAATGCCCCTACGCAAGAAAAAGAACTGCTTAGCATCACCCGCCAACAAGAAATTAAAGCCAGTCTTTACTTGATGTTATTGCAAAAACGCGAAGAAAATGCCATTACTTTGGCGGCTACCGCCAATAATGGGCGTATGGTCGAAGAGCCACTTCCTGAAGGTCCAGTATCTCCCAATAGCAAAATATATTATATTTTGGCTTTAATATTAGGCATTGGAATTCCAATGAGTGTTATTTTCCTGCGTAACCAACTCCGCTTCAAGATTGAAGGCCGTGCCGATGTTGAAAAGATTACCGATGTACCGGTAGTGGGTGACGTCCCCATGGTGGATACCAAAGGCAATTCAATTGTGGTCCATGAGAATCATAATGACTTAATGGAAGAAGTGTTCCGTTCCGTGCGTACCAATATCCAGTACATGTTACAAGAAGGACAAAAGGTGATTCTCTTCACTTCCACCAGTTCGGGTGAAGGAAAGAGCTTTACTACCGGAAACTTGGCTTGCAGTTTCGCCTTTATGGGTAAGAAAGTGGTGATTGTTGGTCTGGACATCCGCAAGCCCGGTTTGAATAAAGTTTTCCAGATTTCCCATAAGGAAAAAGGCATCACCCAGTATTTAGCCGACCCGGAACACACCGATTTACTTTCTTTGTGTCAACCTTCTACAATCTCTACTAATCTGTATATCCTACCGGGTGGCACCGTTCCTCCGAACCCCACAGAGTTAGTAGCCCGTAAGACCCTTGACAAAGCTATTGAAATTTTAAAAGCAAATTTCGACTATGTGATTCTGGATACAGCTCCCATTGGTATGGTTACTGATACACAGTTGATTGCCCGTGTAGCCGACCTGAGTGTCTACATTTGTCGTGCCGGCTACACTCACAAGAGTCATTATGAACTCATTAACGAACTGAAGAAAGACCATAAACTCCCGAACCTCTGTACACTGATTAACAGCATCGACATGAATCAACGTAAAAACGGCTATTACTACGGTTACGGGAAATACGGGAAATATGGCAAATATGGTTATGGAAAGAAATACGGCTATGGCTACGGTTATGGCTATAGCTCCGATAATAAAATCAACAACAAATAACAAACTCAATGTCAACTGCTACTCGAGTAATAAAAAATACAGGGTTTCTCTATGCAAAGATGGGAATAACAATATTTATATCATTGTACACTACCCGTCTTATTCTAAATTCTTTGGGAGCTTCTGATTTTGGTATTTTTAACATAGTAGGGGGCGCTATCTCAATGTTAGGCTTTCTCAATGCTTCTCTAGCAAGTGCAACTCAACGTTTCATGTCCATTGCACAAGGTGAAAAAAATGTACTAAAACAGAAACAGATTTTCAATGTAAGTCTAGTCCTACATTTTATACTTTCTGTAATCGTCGGTGTCTCATTATCATTTATTGGATACTTTTTTTTCAATGGCATTTTAAATATTCCATCAGACCGTATTATGGCAGCTAAAATAATCTATTCTAGCTTGATAATAAGTACAATCTTTTCTATAATGACGGCGCCTTATGATGCTATTATGAATGCCCATGAAAATATGAAATATTATGCATGCATAGGCATAATAGAGTCAGTGTTAAAATTAATAATTGCTATCGTTATTGTATATACGAAATCTGATAAATTAATTACGTATGGAATACTTATGGCAATAATTCCTTTCATTACCCTATCAATTATGCGTATATATTGCCACAGAAAATATACAGAATGTCAAATTTCTATACATCGATATTGGAATAAATCGTTAATAAAAAATATGTCTAGCTATGCTGGCTGGAGTTTTATGGATGCAATGACTGGCATTGTAGCAAGTAATGGATTGGGTATCGTCCTTAACCATTATTGGGGTACAATTCTCAATGCTGCACAAGGTATAGCTAACCAAGTTGGTGGGCAACTAACATTATTTTCCCAAAACATGATGAAAGCTATAACTCCTGTAATCATGAAAAATGAGGGGGCTGGCAACAGAACTTTTATGCTAGAAATAGCAACTTTAGGATGTAAGTATTCCTTTTTATTACTTGCTTTCTTTGCTTTTCCATTTATAATAGAAGCAAAATTTATTTTAAAATTATGGCTAAAAGATGTACCCGAATGGGCTGTATTATTCTGTAGACTTCAGCTTATTAGGTGTCTTTTTGAACAAATGACAGTTAATCTTTGGTCAGCCATCGCAGCACAAGGAAATATAAAGAATTTTTATTCTTGCAAGAGTATACTTAATTTTTCACCATTAATTCTCTGTATTGTTGGATTTTCATATAATCTTGCTCCATATTGGTTATACATCTTTTGGATAATATGTTGGGGTATATTAAATGGAGTTGTTATTATTTATTTTGCAAAAAAACAATGCAATTTGTCAATAAATAAATATCTACAGACTGTATCAATTCCATGCTTTATCTTATCATTATCTGTTTTATGCATTGGAATAATACCATCAATATTCTTACCTGAATCATTTCTCAGATTATTAATTACTATAATACTATGCGCATTTATATTTATAATAACTTTTTGGCTAACTTTAGGGAACAAAGAAAGAATAAGCATAAAAGAACTATATAATACAACTCTAAGAAAATGGAAATTTTAATAATATCATTTGATGCAGATCCTCCTTTTAAAGGAGGTGTATGTACAATAACTAACATACTTGCAAAAGAACTAGTCAAGAAAGGACATCAATGCACACTGGGTTATATCAATGAAACAGATACTCCATCTACATTTTTTACAGATAAAATTAGAATATCCGAAGACAATATAGATAACATTCTTATTTTTTCAAAAAGGAAAAAATTTGACGTAATCATTACACAATTTCTATTTGTAAATTACGATTTACTAACACCTCTTAAAAATACTCATTGCAAAGTCATTTCCGTATATCATAGCAAACCCGAATTAAGAAATACTTTATTTAGTTCATATCTTACTGCTGTCATTCACAATACGAACCTTAAAAGTCGGATATACTCATTAATTCATCTTTTCCTCTTTCCTTTGTTTAAAAGATACGAAAGAAAAAAGGATCTCATTATGTTTAATAAAGCATATATTAATAGTGATCATCTAGTTCTTCTATCTAAAAAATTTTTTCCCTTTCTGCAAAAAATTATTCCCAATGCACAATATCCTAAATTAATAGCAATCGGAAACCCCATTGTTTTTGACGAAACTTTTCCAATAGAAAATCTATACCAGAAAGAAAAAAAAGTACTTATTGTATGTAACTATAATCATGTAAAACGTGTTCCTATAATGCTTAAAATTTGGAAAGAAATAGAACAAGATTCACAATTTGATAATTGGTCGCTCACATTTGTTGGTGGTGGAGAGAATTTTCACAAAGTAATTCTATTAGCAAAAAAATTAGGAATAAAAAGAATTGAATTTACTGGCTTTAAAAACCCTCTACCCTATTATCGAATCTGTTCAATCATGTTAATGACATCTAAATATGAAGGATATCCTATGACATTATTAGAAGGGCAACAAATGGGAGTAGTGCCAATCGTATATAATAGTTTTGAATCTCTAACTGATATAGTTATAGATAACTTTAATGGAATAATTATTCCAAATAACGACAAAAAGACTTTTACAGAACAACTAAAATCCTTAATGCGTAACGAAGATAGAAGATTTAAATTAGCACAAAATGCTATTACAAATAGTGCCTTACATTCTAAGGAAGTAATAATTGAAAAATACATTCATTTATTTAATGATTAAACAACTGTAAAAGAATGATATTTTCAAAAGCGATTTTAAGAAATCCTTTTCACTACATTATAATAGGTTTTATTCTACGAACATTAGGAGAAGTCGGTAATATCCTATTAAAAAGTAATGACGTAATAGCAATATTTGGAATAATTAGTTGGTATTTTCTAATAAAAGGATATCTCAAGATTTTTAATAAGGGCCTACATAATCCCTTAAGAGGATTCTATAAATATGTCTTCTATTTTTATATTATTCAATGCATAATTATGATTTTGAGAGGATATATAATTGATTATGATTATCAATGGATTAGTATCCAAGGCATGATAAATTTTCATTTATTCTCACCATTTTATATTTTACCATATATTATGCCATTAATCATTTTTATCCCATACAAATATTATAATCTAACTCTATTCTCAAAAGCTTCTTGTCTCTTCGCATTAATACTAATAGCTATATTTATATTTCAATTTAACCAAATATTGCATGCCTCCATATTAGCAAGTAGGGGATTTAATGAAGGAAATTATGGAATAGGAGGTAACCTTGTTGACATTTATGTACCATTTGCATTTATAATATTATGCAAAAAATATATACCATCAAAAATCTGGTATATTAATTGTCTAGGTCTTACAGTAGCTCTACTTATAACTTTAATTGCTGCCCGTAGAGGAAGTAGTACTATTTTAGCTCTATTATTTATATTCAATTTCATTGTATTATTACAATCCATACGCGGTGCAAAAAAAATTATTTATTTATTTATATTCCTAATAACCATTCTAGCATCTATTTCGTTTTTTTCCCATTCAAATAAATTTACATTCATTCGTGAAAGAGGTTTAGAAGATACTAGATCAAATGTAGATAATACATTATTATCACAAATGAATTCAACAGAATTAATCTTCGGAAAGGGCTTAAATGGAAGATACTATTTACCTTTACTAGAGGATGATTATCTAAATGGATGGAGATATGGTACTGAAACAGGATTTTATAATTTAGTACTTAAAGGCGGATATTTAATGGCATTTACCTACGTAATATTATTATTTTATCCTGCATTTCTAGGCATCTTCAAATCTAAGAATTTATTAAGTAAAAGTTTTGGATTCTATATTCTATTAAGTCTAGTTGAGTTATATCCATTCGGATGGTTAGCTTTTAATGCTAAATTTCTAACAATCTGGATAGGAATATCATTATGTATTTCACCTAAATTTAGATCTTTAAATGACTATCAAATAAAAACTTATATATTTAAACAATGAAAGTACTTTGGATAACAAACATTTTATTCCCCGATATATGTAACCAATTAGGGATAACTCCTCCTGTAACAGGAGGATGGATGAAATCTTCAGCCCAAGCTCTATTAAAATTAAACGAAGGCGTTGAATTAGCTATAGCTACATTACATGGTAATAAATATCAAAAGATTACGATTAACAAAATAACATATTACTGCCTGCCATTTAATCTTTATTTACAAAAAAAATATAATCCGAAACTTGAAAAATATTGGGAAATGGTATCCCAAGATTTTCAACCAGATATCGTCCATATTCATGGAACAGAATTTTCTCATGGTTTAGCCTATATGAAAAAAAATGGCACAAATAATGTTGTTATATCAATTCAAGGTCTTGTCAGTGTTATCGCAAGATATTGCTTAGGCCATATTCCTATTACGACACTAAAAAAATACCGAACAATACATGATATTTTAAAAGGAAATATACTAAGTTTACCTAAGCAAATGACAAATTCTGGCAAACTTGAAACAGAATATATATCATCTGCAAAGCATATTATAGGACGTACAGATTGGGATAAAGTTCACATATGGGCGATAAATCCAAATGCTGAATATCACTTTTGTAATGAAACATTAAGAGAGCCGTTTTATCAATCTGATGGATGGAACATAAATAATTGCGAACGTTACTCTATCTTTCTTAGTCAGGCCCAATCACCAATAAAAGGGTTTAACAAATTAATAGAAGCAATGCCATACATTATTAGGCAATATCCTAGTGTTAAGGTATATATTGCAGGTGCTAATTTTATACAAAGAAAAACATTAAAGGAAAAATTACGATTTAACACCTATGGAAACTACATCTTACATTTAATCCAATTTTATAATTTACAGAATTATTTCATATTTACAGGACTTCTTGATGAAGAACAAATGGAAAAAAGATTCAAGCAATCTCACGTTTTTGTCTGTCCTTCATCAATCGAAAACTCTCCTAATTCATTAGGTGAGGCTCAAATTATTGGAGTTCCTGTAGTAGCCTCATATGTTGGTGGAATACCCAATATGATTGACAATGAAAAGACCGGAATGCTCTATCGGTATGAGGAGCATGAAATGTTAGCGAAATGTATTTGTAGAATCTTTGAAGATGATCAGTTTGCTCAAACGATATCAAAAAATGAACGAGAAATAGCATTTAAGCGTCATAATAGAGAAATTAATGCAATATGTACATATAATATTTATAAATCTATAATAAAAAACAGATGATACAAGAATCATTACTTAAAGGATTACGAAAACTTTACCGTATTATTGCACGACCTAATTTTACGGGTAACCCATGGCCAAAGGATGAAGAATGGGAATCGACCAATTCCATATTAACCAATTTGTTCAGCAGTGAAGATTCTTGTTTTGTTGGAAGAATTGGTACAGTAGAATGTGCAATAGTGGTTAATTACTTAACAGTAAAAAACAAAGCTTCATATTTAAAAAAATGTATACAATATATAACAGATGATACTAGAATGCCCTTCTGGGAAACAGGAAAACCTTTTTTTCAATTACAAAATAATGCAGGCTTTTTTTCCAACAAAGGCATTAATATTGAAACTGTAGAAAAATTTGCAGAACTTTATCTTAAAGATATCCCCTCCATGGATGTATGTGGTCGTTTTTCATACCCTGAAAAGTTCCTACCTTTTAATAAAAACTGTACAATGGTCCAACTAGAGAGCCTTTATCCGTTTTTCTCTTCCAAACCTTGGATGAAAATCTTTGAAGATAAAAATGTACTAGTTGTACACCCATTTAAAGAAACGATCTTATCTCAATATCAAAACCACAGAACACAACTATTTAAAAATCCCAATACACTTCCCAAATTCAATCTAGAAGTAATAAAAGCTGTTCAATCTATCGCAGGAGAAAAGTGTAAATTTGCAGATTGGTTTGAGGCATTAGATTATATGAAAGAAGAAATTGCTAAACGTGATTTTGATTTGCTTATAGTTGGATGTGGAGCATATGGATTACCTCTTGCAGCTTTTGGGAAATCACTCGGGAAAAAAGCAATTCATTTAGGTGGGGGGACACAATTATTATTTGGAATAAAAGGAAAACGATGGGAAGAGAATTACCACAACAATGATACTCGTTTTGCAGACCTATTTAACAATTATTGGGTATATCCAAACAAAAATGAAAAACCTCAATATGCAAATAAAGTGGAAGGAGGGTGTTATTGGTAATGAAAACGTATATACATCTACATTATTTTAATGTTATAAGAGAAAGAGTAGTAATTTTTTTTTGGAATCATTTGAACAGATTATCTGCTCAACTTTGGAAAATAAAACTAGGAGCAAAATGCAAGTTTTATGGAAAAACAATATTTAGGACTCTTCCTCAAAGTTATATAACTATTGGAAAAAAATGCATTTTTAACTCATCTAAAAGGTCCAACCTTATAGGAATATATTCCCCTTGCATATTCTCAACAATAAAAAAGAATGCAATAATAGAAATAGGCGATAATTGCGGATTTTCTGGTACTGTCATAGGTTGTGCTAAATATATCAAATTAGGGAATAATGTCCGTTGTGGAGCTAATACTATGATAACAGATAGTGATTGGCATTCTAACGATCCAAGAACTGGAAATGATAATCCTGTAATTATCGAAGACAATGTTTGGCTAGGTTATGGAGTAAAAGTTCTGAAAGGTGTACATATTGGAGAGAATACATTAATAGGAGCAGGTAGTATTGTAACACATAATATACCAGCTAATGTCGTTGCAGCAGGTAACCCTTGTAGAATTATAAAAACAATCAATAAAAAATAAATTCCTCGGTAAAAAAGTTAAATTAAGTCAGGAAAGAAAACTTTTTTACTTGATAACTATTATAATCTACTTAAATAGAAACTAAAATGAATATAATATTTTTAGATTGTACCCAAAATTACAGCTATAGATTTTCTGCCGGAAATACTAAAATAAAATTTTTAGCTAAAGGATTAACTGAATTAGAAAATTTATGTACAATTCATAACGGTATAATTGGATATTCTAAAATAAAGCGAACAACATTTAAGAAAGAAGACAACATTGGAAATATCATTACATATCCTAAAAGATGCACTCAACTTGTAAGTTGGATATTAAATCTACCTGCTCTCATAAAAGATTTAAAAAAACTACATATTTCTAATACACAGAACTGGATTATATTAGAAGCTCCAGATTTCCACATATTCTGTATATATGTTTTATTATCAAGGATTTTCAAATATAAAATAGCTGTAATTTCACATGAATGGCTTCCAACAATACAATCTACACACCCCATTAGAAAACCTCTTATTAAACTATATACAAAAAAATTCGGATATATGGTAGACTGCATATTACCAATCAGTGAATTCATAATTAAACATATACAACATTTCAAAAAACCATATTTAAAGATTCCTGTTATAGCGGAATATGATAACCTTTCCACAAAGGAAATTACTAAACAAGATTTTTTTCTCTATTGTGTATATGCAGCTTACACAAGGGTTATATTTAAAATAATTGATGCATACTCAATATTCCATAACAATAACAACAAAACAAAATTAAAATTAATATTATCTGGTAGCCCACAGCAGATTGCAATCATCCAAAATTATATAAGACAAAAAGATTTAAATAGTAGTATAGATATTCTTCATAATATACCATACAATCAATTATTCAAACTCTATCAAGAAGCATTAGGTCTAATTATTCCTCTTGACCCCAATAGTATACAAGATCATGCAAGATTTTCTCAAAAAATTGCAGAATATCTATCATCAAGAACCCCTCTTATTTCTAACAACGTTGGAGAAATTAAATATTATTTTAAAGATAAACAAAACATTATTTTATGTGAATATTCTGTAGAAGGATTCGTTCATGCTTTTAATTGGGTTATAAATAATCCAATTAAAGCAAAAAGAATTGGACTCTCTGGCTATCAAATGGGCTCAGAGCAATTCAACTATCAAATTATATGTAAAAAACTTAATATTTTCTTAAAATCTTTCAATTGATTATGATAACGAACAAAACTGAACTAAAAGATTATTTGACTGAGGATTTAAAACGATTTAATAAGAAACCAACATTAAAAGATTGGGTATTAAAAAATGAATGGGCCTATATTTACAAATATATCAAAACTTTAAGATATTTAGAATATTATCTAAATAGCAAAAAAAAACTTCCATATCTCTTTTATTTTTTTAAATACAAAAGATTATGTTATAAATTAAGCATAGATATAAAGCCAAATAACGTAGGTCCAGGTTTTCGAATTATGCATTTAGGTGGATTAGTTCGCATAAAGAAAAATTGTAGAATTGGGAAAAATTGTACTATATTACCAGGTGTCGTTATTGGAAATAAACATTTAAATGATGATAATTCTTGGGTTTATATTGGAGACAATTGCTATATTGGTTTAGGAGCCAAAATATTTGGTCAAGTAAATATAGGTAATAATGTTACTATCGGGGCTAATGCAGTAGTTACTCACGATATACCAGATAATGCAGTTGTTGGTGGTATACCTGCAAGAATAATTAGAATTAAAAAATGATATGGCAAAAAAAGTATTAGTAGTTGCGACATCGCGTAAAACACGTGGTGGAATCACCTCGGTAGTAAAAGCACATGAAACAGGAGAACAATGGAAAAAATATCATTGTAAATGGATAGAAACTCACCGAGATGGAAATCCTATACGAAAATTATGGTATTTATTCTCCGCACTACTACAATATCTTATATTATTACCTTTTTATGATATTGTGCATATCCATATCGCAACGACACAATCAGCAAAAAGGAAACAACTATTTTTCTATCCAGCAAAATGGCTGAAAAAGAAAATTATATTTCATTTCCACCCTTCTAATGAGAAGTTTTTATTTGAACCATATAACCAAAAACTATACAAAAGACTTTTCTCACAAGCTGACTTAATTCTAGTCCTTTCTGAACAATGGAGAAAATGGATCAAAGATGCTTTGGGCATTACAGAACACGTAGAGGTCCTTTACAATCCTTGTCCAAAAGTAAATCGGAGAGAAGACAGAAGAGAAAATATCATCTTATTTGCGGGAACAATCATCCCACGAAAAGGTTATGCAGATCTCATTAAAGCATTTGCCAAAATTGCAAAAAAATACCCTGATTGGAAAGTTGTCTTCGCGGGAAACGGAGAAATAGAAAATGCAAAAAACATAGCATCAGAATATGGCATATCAAATCAGATAGTATTTCCAGGATGGATAAATGGGAAAAAGAAAGAAGAAACATTTCAGAAAGCGTCCATTTATTGCCTTGCCAGTGACGGAGAAGGTTTTCCAATGGGAGTACTTGATGCATGGGCATACGGAATTCCATGTGTAGTAACCCCCGTAGGAGGAATTCCTGACATAGTAAAGGATGGAATTAATGGATTAATTTTTCCAGTTGGCGATATTGAGGCATTGGCTTCAAAACTTGAAAAACTAATTACTAACAAAGATTTAAGGGAAAAAATTGTAGAAGAAACTGACAAGTACGTAAATAATGATTTTAATGTTTCTTCTATTAACAAGAAACTAGGACAAATCTACTCTAGTCTTTAATATAAAATGTTATCAATACTCATAAATGCATACGCCTGCTCTCCCAATATGGGAAGCGAACCTGGAATGGCATGGAACTGGTGTATAAACCTTGCCAAACACTGTGAACTTCATATTATCACTGAAGGAGAATTTCGAGATAAAATAGAAGGAATTCTCCCGACTCTTCCTCAAGGAAAAAATATGCATTTCTATTATAATCCAGTTTCAGATGAGATACGAAAGATGTGCTGGAATCAGGGAGACTGGCGTTTCTACAAATACTATAAAGAATGGCAATGGAAAACATATCTGATAGCAAAAGACATCTGTCAAAAAATTCATATTGACATTCTGCATCAACTGAACATGATTGGTTTTCGAGAGCCGGGTTATTTATGGAAAATTCCTGATATTCCTTTTATATGGGGACCAGTAGATGCCAAAGAAAGTTTTCCAACAGCTTATCTAGAAAGAGCCAGTTTAAAAACGAAATTATTTATGCAATTGAAAAACGCCATTACTAAATGGCAACTCAAACATGCAAAAAGAGTGCATTTAGCAGCAAAACGAGCCTCATACGTAATTTCGGCATCTTCCAATTCGCAACAAGCTTTTAAGAAATATTTTCAGATTGAATCTCCACTATTGAATGAAACTGGCTGCTATTTCCAAGAGCATCCAATTATTGATAAATCAAAAAAAGAGTATTTGGATATACTTTGGGTAGGAAAGTTGGATTTCAGGAAACAATTAGGTTTAGCCTTACGAAGCATTGCAGAAACACGGAACCCTCACATTAAACTACATATTGTAGGAGGTGGAAACAGTCTTCCCTATCAAGCATTAGCAAAAGAATTAGGAATCGAAGTTCAATGCAAATGGTATGGAGCTGTATCCCATGAAGAAGTACAAAAAATCATGCAGGAAAGTGATGTATTTTTCTTTACCAGTGTAGCAGAAGGAACTCCACATGTGGTATTGGAAGCTATTGGAAATAATCTACCTATTGTTTGTTTCAATACTTGTGGACAAGGTGATTCTGTAAATGAAAAAGTGGGAAGGAAAATAGAATTATCTAACCCTACTACATCTATCTATGAATTTGCTACAGTATTAAACGACTTAGCAGACAATCGCACTCAATTAAAAAAGATGGCAGAAAACTGCAAAAAAAGACAACATGAATTATCATGGGACAGAAAAGCATTACAAATAATTGAACTATATAAAAGAACTCTACAAAAATGAAAGAACGAAATATTGGCATTGACATTCTAAAATTTTTCGCTGCATTGCTCATAACCAATTCCCACATGGAATTACTTTATGGAAAATACAGCATATTAGCGACAGGTGGAGCCATTGGAGACGTATTATTCTTCTTTTGCTCTGGCTTTACCTTGTTTCTCGGAAGAATGGGAAGATTTGATAACTGGTATAAACGAAGAATTAATCGAATCTACCCAACGGTATTTGCATGGGCCATATTGGGAGCTTTTCTATTCAACCAAAAATATAGTATGGATCATACGATAATTCACGGTGGTGGATGGTTCGTCACTTGTATTATGATTTATTATATAGTACTCTATTTTATACAACGTTTTATGATACATCACTTGAAATGGGTGTTCGGAATAGTAGCATTAATCTGTATTGCATGGTATTGCATAATGGATCGACCAGCTAATTATAACATGTATGGATTCACCTATTTCAAATGGGGGCATTATTTCTTATTCATGCTATTGGGTGCCATGTTGGGAATCAACCAAAAACAATGGCATTTTAATCTCAAAATTGATTTAATCAAACTGATTGGTAGTATTCTTGTATATTATGCAATACTGTTTGCTGGGAAAAAATATGTTTTACTCTCTGAATTACAAATCATCTCACTCATTCCTCTTTTATTCATTACCTACTATTTTTATAAAGTATGCAGTTGTGATTCATTGAAAAGATGGTATACCACAAAATATCTAGGAGGAATAATAAAGTTTGTAGGAGGACTTTGTTTAGAAATTTATTTAGTACAATACACTCTATTTACAGATAAGATGAACAATATATTTCCACTAAATATTCCTATCATGTTTTTAATCATCCTTCTTGTTGCATATATTCTACGCTGTGGAGCCAGAATTTTTTCTCAAACATTCAAAGATGGGGAATACGATTGGAAAGCTGTTTTTAAATTAATATAACACAATGCAAAATCACGTAGTTATCATGGCAGGCGGAATCGGCAGCCGATTCTGGCCCATGAGTGTACCGGAATATCCCAAACAGTTCATCGATGTGATGGGCGTAGGGAAATCACTGATACAACTCACCGCAGAACGTTTTGATGGAGTATGCCCGAAAGAAAACTTTTGGGTGGTTACCTCCGAAAAGTACACAGACATCGTAAAGGCACAATTGCCGGAATTAGCGGAAAGTCATATCTTAGCTGAACCGGAAGCGCGTAACACGGCTCCTTGCATAGCGTATGCCTGCTGGAAAATCAAGAAGGAGTTTCCGGAGGCAAACATCGTGGTCACACCTTCGGACGCCCTGGTGATAAATACCGCTGAATTCGCAAGATGTATCGCTGCCGCACTCGAAAAGACAGCGGAATCAGCTGCCATCGTGACCTTGGGTATCAAGCCCAGCCGGCCGGAAACGGGTTACGGATATATTGCTGCCAAAGGTGAGGCTGACAGCAGAGGTATTTACGAAGTGGAGGCTTTCAAGGAAAAGCCAGACAAAGAAACTGCTCTAAAGTATGTAGCTGCCGGAAACTTTTTCTGGAATGCGGGCATATTCGTATGGAACGTGGAAACCATTACCAGGGCCATCCGTATGTATGCGCCACAGATAGCCGGAGTGATGGACGAACTGGAACCTGCCTTATTTACGGATAAGGAACAAGAGGAACTGAAACGTCTCTTCCCTACCTGCGAGAAAATTTCAATTGACTATGCCGTCATGGAAAAGGCGAAAGAAATTGATGTACTGCCGGCGGAATTCGGCTGGAGCGACTTGGGCAGCTGGGGTTCGCTGCACACATTGTTGCCGCAGGATGAGAACGGAAATGCATACGTGGGAAACAACGTGAAGCTATTTGGATGCCGGAACTGCGTGGTACACGTGGCAGACGAGCAGAAAGTGGTGTTAGAAAGACTGGACGGTTACATCGTGGCGGAAAAGAACGGAAAGCTGTTGGTTTGCCGACTGAATGAAGAACAACGTATCAAAGAATTTTCACAAGCATAAAACAAAAAACATTATTTGATTGATTCTACCATTATGGAAAGAAAAGCAGCACTAATCACAGGTATTACAGGACAGGACGGATCATTCCTGGCCGAATTCTTATTGGAAAAAGGTTATGACGTACACGGTACCATCCGCCGCTCGTCAGTAGACTTCCGCGAACGTATCGCACATCTGGAAGGCAAACCGAAATTTCACTTGCACTATGCAGATTTGAGTGACTCCATGAGTATCCTGCAAGTGGTAAGCAAGGTACGCCCCACAGAAATTTACAACCTGGCAGCACAAAGCCACGTACAGGTAAGTTTTGACTCTCCGGAATTTACAGCTGATGTAGACGCCACAGGGGTGCTCCGCGTGTTAGAGGCTGTCCGTCTGTGCGGACTGAAAGATACCTGCCGCATCTATCAGGCTTCTACTTCGGAACTTTACGGAAAGGTGGAAGAAGTGCCGCAGAATGAAAACACACCGTTCCATCCTTACAGCCCGTATGCAGTGGCTAAGCTGTATGGCTTCTGGATTGTGAAAGAATATCGTGAAGCTTACAATATGTATTGCTGCTCGGGTATCTTGTTCAACCATGAATCGGAACGCCGTGGGGAAACTTTCGTAACACGTAAGATTACATTGGCTGCAGCCCGCATTGCACAGGGAAAACAGGAGAAGCTGTATCTGGGTAATTTGGACTCATTGCGCGACTGGGGTTATGCCAAGGATTACGTGGAATGTATGTGGCTGATTCTGCAGCATGAAACACCGGAAGATTTCGTCATCGCTACGGGTGTACAGCATAGTGTACGTGAATTCTGTTACCTGGCATTCAAGTATGCGGGCATCGAACTGGAATTCAAGGGTGAAGGTATCAACGAAAAGGGGTACGACAAGGCTACCGGCAAGTGCCTGGTAGAGGTAAGCGAGGATTTCTACCGCCCGACAGACGTAGTGAACCTCTGGGGTGACCCGACAAAGGCAAAGGCTAAATTAGGCTGGAATCCGTCGAAGACAACCTTTGAAGAGCTGGTAAAAATCATGGTGGATGCGGATATGGCAAAAGTGGCCGTAGAAAAGGCGGGAGAACAGATTCGCACGAACCTGGCAGAGTACCTGGAGAAGGGAATCGTGAAATAATGAAGAATGAGGGATGAAGAATGAAAAATGAAGATTATATGTTCTTTTGTTCTTCTGTTTCTGAAACAATAAATAATTAATTTGTCGAATATGGACAAATCAGCGAAGATATATGTAGCGGGACACCACGGACTGGTGGGTTCCGCTATCTGGAATAACCTGAAGGAAAGAGGTTATAATAACCTGGTAGGACGTTCGCACAAGGAACTGGATTTGCTGGACCCGATTGCGGTAAAGAAGTTCTTTGACGAGGAACAGCCGGATGCGGTGATTCTGGCTGCGGCACATGTGGGAGGCATCATGGCCAACCTGCAATATCGTGCGGACTTTATCTACCAGAACTTGCAGATTCAGCAGAACGTGATTGGCGAGAGTTTCCGTCACGGGGTGAAGAAGTTGCTGTTCCTGGGCAGTACCTGCATTTATCCGCGTGAGGCTCCGCAACCGATGAAGGAAGAGGTGCTTCTCACCTCCCCGCTGGAATACACGAACGAACCGTATGCCATCGCGAAGATTGCGGGACTGAAGATGTGTGAAAGCTTCAACCTGCAGTATGGCACGAATTACATCGCCGTAATGCCGACCAACCTGTACGGTCCGAATGACAACTTCCACCTGGAAAACAGTCACGTACTGCCGGCCATGATCCGCAAGATTCACCTGGCGAAATGCCTGAATGAGGGCGATTGGGATGCGGTACGTAAGGACATCAACCTGCGCCCGGTGGAAGGTGTAAACGGAAGTAATACGGACGAGGAGATTCTGGAAAAGCTGGCGAAGTTCGGCATCACACTGGAAGCGGTTACGCTCTGGGGTACGGGAAAGCCGATGCGTGAGTTCCTGTGGAGCGAGGAAATGGCGGATGCCAGCGTGCATGTGCTGCTGAACGTAGATTTCAAGCAGACGTATGATGCATCAAAAAAGAATGCAGACGGTATTACTGAAATCCGTAACTGCCACATCAACGTGGGTACGGGCAAGGAAGTGTCTATCCGCGAAGTGGCAGAGAAAATCATGAAGGAAATCGGCTTCAAAGGTGAACTGCGCTGGGATGCCTCGAAACCGGACGGCACACTGCGCAAGCTGACGGACGTAAGCAAGCTGCACAGCCTGGGATGGCA
>ERZ779924.471-NODE-471-length-19211-cov-4.31849_pt1 | contig 19211 bp, 15 predicted proteins | sample MGYA00511955_ERZ779924 | MGnify/ENA primary metagenome ERZ779924 (study PRJEB29588, sample SAMEA1969417) | human gut metagenome | biome: human gut; feature: human-associated habitat; material: faeces | place: Denmark | collected 2008/2010 ... | reverse complement strand
AACGACTCTCGTCCCTGGGAGCTTTCAACAATTTTTCGACCCCAGCCAAGAGCCTTTAATTTAAACAAATCTGCTTACCCCATCTCTCAGAGATGGGGTTTTTGAAGAGCTTCCTAAATATAGTTTAGTTATTACCGTAAAGGTCTCGAGTAAAGACTTTTTCCTTTACATCCTCAAGATCAGAAGACCAACGGTTAGTAACAATTACATCACAGTCTGACTTAAACTGATTAAGGTCGTTTACAACTTCAGCAGTAAAAAATTGATCATCATTAAAAGCCGGTTCATAAAGCTTTACTTCAACCCCACTTTCAGAAAGTCGCCTCATGATGCCCTGAATAGCAGAAGCTCTAAAATTATCTGAACCAGTCTTCATGATAAGACGATAAACACCTACTACTCGAGGTTTTTTAGCAAGAATCAAAGAAGTAACAAAATCCTTTCGAGTACGATTTGCTTCAACCACTGCACGAATCATATTCTCAGGAACACCCTTGAAGTTTGCGAGCAATTGCTTGGTATCTTTCGGGAGACAGTATCCACCGTAACCAAACGAAGGGTTACAATAGAAATGACCAATTCGCGGGTCCATAGTCACGCCGTCAATGATCGATTTGCTATCCAGTCCCTTAGCAAGGGCATAACTATCAAGCTCATTGAAGAAAGAAACTCGAGTAGCTAGGTATGTATTCGCGAAAAGCTTAATAGCCTCGGCCTCAGTAGATCGTGTATACAAGACAGGAATGTCTTCCTTCAAGGCACAATCTTTAAGGATAGATGCAAGCTGCTCAGCTTTATTACCAGTATCCCCGACTACGATACGAGACGGGAACAAATTGTCATAAAGGGCCTTGCCTTCACGGAGAAACTCTGGGACAAAAATAAGATTTTTATACCCTTCTTTCTGTTTATTCAGCGTATACCCAACTGGAATAGTAGACTTAATGACAATTGTACAGGTTTGGTTCATTTCGGAAACCAAACGGATAACCGAGTCTACCGAAGAAGTATTAAAATAATTAGTCTTCGCGTCATAATCCGTAGGTGTAGCAACAAAGACAAACTCGGCGTCTTTAACGCCTTCTTCTAGATCCGTTGTAGCATGCAGATCCAAAGGCTTATTTTTTAAATAATCTTCAATTTCTGTATCGGCAATAGGGCTAATACGATTGTTGATAAGATCCACCTTCTCAGGGACAATATCAACAGCCACAACATGGTGCTTCTGCGCCAGAAGTACAGCATTGGAAAGGCCAACGTAACCTGTACCTACAACAGCAATTTTCATTTGGATCTCCAAAATATGCAACTGGCCACCGGTGAGATTGCTAACATTACGAGTGTTTTAACAATTATAGCATATGAGTACTCTTCTTTCAACAGCCTGACATTAATCCTTTTGCACGAATGCATGGTTATTGAAAGCAATTCGATCAACCGAAAATTTTTCGACTTAAGCATGATCGATCTTGCCAAGTTTCTAATCATAAGAAAATGCAGGTTCGAATATTTATTGTTTGAAGACTTACTCAACAAAAAAAGCACGCCAGCTATATGATCGATAAAGGTCTTTCTGGACCAAAGAATAGCCTTGTGATACTTCCTATATGCATAAACGTAGTTTGGGATCACACGGAACACACGAACAGCCTCTAGGGCACGTATAAGAAATATAGGATCCTGGAATCTTCTTAAACAAGGGAACTTGATCTTTTCATTGTTCAATAAATGTCTTGAGTATATAAATCGATAAAATCCGCCATCAAATTGGTACTGCCGATATGACATCTCTTCATTTTTAGCGAATACCTGTCCTTTGATATTTTTATCTCGGGCTAAAGAATAAGAATCGATCGTATACAATGACCCTCCTACGATTTGCATATGTGTGCGAAGCGCCTCGCGGTAGAGTATCTCTAAAGAGTCTCGAGTAGGATATTTGTCATCAGCGTCGAGAAACGCAATATAATCCCCCTTCGACATTTCTATGCCTCGATTCCTAGAAAAGGCCGCCCCCATATTATTGTCATTAACCAATACTCGAGCTCGCGCTTCTTGACTGCAATATCGTTGAACTATGTCATTTGATGAGTCAGAATTCCCATCAATCACCAGCAAGATTTCTATATTGGACAAAGTCTGAGAGGAAACGCTAGAAAGGCATTCTTCCAAATATTTAACAGAATTGAAAATTGGAATAATTACCGAAATACTTGGCCTTCTACTCAAATCGATGTCAACGGATTCGCATAGCATTTTCTTCAATTTATGTATCTGGTGGAGATAACAGCTCTGATCTTACTAATAACATAGAGAATTTTAAAGAACGTTCACGAGCACAACATTAACCCTTCGGTAAGATCCTAGTCGCTACACACGAATATTCTTTACTCTACCGTTACGCTTTTGGCTAAGTTCCTTGGTTTATCAACATCATTCCCACAAAGCACTGATGTATGGTACGCCAAAAGTTGAAGCGTGATTACATGAAGTATAGGAGAGAGTCGCCCATAATTCTCAGGCATCCGAATAACGTGCATACCATCGTTAGACTCGATGACTGAATCGGCATCAGCACATACGTAGAGCTCACCTCCACGAGCACGAACCTCCTGCATATTGCTCTTGAGTTTTTCCAGTAAACGGTCATAGGGAGCAACCGTAACAACCGGCATCTCTCGATCAACCAGAGCAAGCGGTCCATGCTTGAGCTCTCCTGCCGGATAAGCCTCGGCATGAATGTAGCTGATCTCCTTAAGCTTTAGAGCTCCCTCTAGCGCAATGGGATAATGAACGCCTCGACCAAGGAAGAGTGCGTGTTGCTTAGCAGCAAAACTTTCTGCCCACGCGATGAGCTGAGGCTCAAGCGCAAGTACAGCACTCATAGCAGCCGGCAAATGGCGAAGACGCTTGAGCTCATCCTCTTCAGCCGTCGTATCAAGACATCCATTAAGCTTGGCAAGCGTAAATGCGAGCAAGTAAAGCGCAGTTAGCTGCGTCGTAAAAGCCTTTGTAGAAGCTACACCAATCTCAACACCCGCCCGCGTGATATATGCTAAACGGCTTTCGTTTACCATGGCCGAGGTTGCCACATTGCAAATCGTGAGCGTCTGCGTCATGCCGAGATCATCGCGAGCATGACGAAGCGCTGCAAGCGTATCAGCAGTCTCACCAGACTGAGAAATCGTCACCACTAGCGTCTGAGGATCGGACACAGAAACGCGATAACGATATTCGCTCGCGATTTCCACATCGCACGGAATGCCGGCAACTTCCTCAATCCAATACTTAGCCGTAAGCGCGGCATAGTAGGATGTGCCACAAGCAAGGAACAACAATCGCTTCGTATTACGGAAGATGCCTTCAGCATCCGCACCAAAAAGCGTAGGAGAGAAAGCCGCCACACCTTCAAGCGTGTCGCTCACCGCACGAGGCTGTTCGAAAATCTCCTTCTGCATAAAATGACGATACGGTCCAAGTTCAACAACACCAGCATAGGCATGCACAACCTGAACTTCTCGTTTTGCCGGAATGTAATCCCCGCCCTCGGTACGCTCATACACCTTCCAGGAATCTGGCCGAACATCAACAACATCGCCTTCATGAATATAGACGATTCGTTCCGTCATGCCCCCAACGGCCATGGCATCGGATGCAACGAAGTTCTCGCCATCTCCTAACCCAACAATCATAGGCGACCCCTGACGAGCTGCAATAACGCGATTAGGCTCATCGGTGGCAATTACCGCAATTGCATAGCTGCCGCGAATATGCTTGACGGCAGACATGACAGCTTGAAGCAGATCCCCATCATCGTTGTCGTTAATCAGATGAGCAATAACTTCCGTATCAGTCTGACTCGTAAATTCATAGCCCTTTGCCTGGAGATCACGGCGAATTTTTTCATAATTCTCGATGATGCCGTTATGCACCAACGCAATATGACCACGCGAGACGTGCGGATGAGCATTGCACACCTCAGGTGCCCCATGGGTAGCCCATCTTGTATGTGCAATACCGGTTGTACCAGTTACGCTGTCTTGACTTGCGCGCTCAGAAAGCTCATGAACTCGAGACACAGTTCGAGCCCTCTTCAGGACTCCATTGTCAAGAGTAGCGATCCCGCAAGAGTCATAGCCACGATACTCAAGACGACGAAGACCTTCAAGAAGCATAGGTACAACATCTCGATAACTAACAATACCAACTATTCCACACATTCAAATCTCCAATCTATTCAAAAATCAGCCTTATTACACAAAAGAAAATCAAGCATCAATTACAAAGGTTAATTATTTTTTAGACTCGTCACTTCACTGATAGTTTTTTTAACGAATAGATATACCACTCTATCGCACGCCACAAACTAGAGACGTTTTTATACATTACATCATCGTCGTATGAAATGCAAAAATCACCATCAGAAATTCTAGTAGCCAAATTCATCAAATGAGTAAAGATAAATTGATCACCTTGAGCATTATGTCCACCAATAACGTTGTAACCCCACAAAACCTTCCCATTTCCTAAATCATTTAAGCCAAGATTTAATTTAGATATACATAGTTTTTTGCAAAGCGGGAATAAATGTTTTTCACAATCATGTCTATCATTAAAATTAAACACTAACAGAATGTTGGCTTTGGTTTGACAAACTATATCGGCAGTCTCATTTCTTCGAAAGACATCCCTATCAGCTAAGTCAATCCCAGTAATACGCTTAAATACCTTTGCATAAGGATATGAGGAAATATCAATCTGAGGATTCATTGCTACGTGAGTAGAGGAATTGTAAAATGAAGCCATTTGAAGAGAAACATACCCCCCCCCAGATGAACCAAAAAAGAAAAGTTTATTTTCCGATATACCCAGCTTCTTGCAAACAAGATTAACTATTACAGATATCAATCTAGTATAATCACAATCTTTTGTTCCGTAATACCATCCAAGAGTCAACTCCTGAAACTTCTCAAACATAGGATCGGCAATTGAGAGTACTTTCATAGGAATAAAAGGATAGAAACTTTGCCGTTTAAACATAGGCATTCTATCTTTCGGAGTCCTAGCTCCAGAGAAGACGACCATTAGGCAGTCTGAATACTTATTATCATCAAACAAACAATCGAACTTGATTTCATTGATTGATATTTTAAAGCGGTTAGGTATTTCCTCAGGAAAGTTAAGGACATCAAATTCTGGGGTGCCATCGTTAACAATTACACGATCGACTACACGACAAGCAGTATTCTGCTCATTCAGAGAATTTATAAAATGTGCATAATCATCAATATCAACAGGAGCAAACTTGCTGTATGCACTTGCAAAAAACTTCTTAGTCATAAAATAGATCAAAAAAAAAGCTTGAGGGCGACTTTATATTATGCTAACGCACCACAAGCTTTTCTCTAATGTTATTTGAACAGCTTACGCTTAATGTTATTTAAGAAACCCAAAACTTTATTAGGGCACTTCTTTTCTACAACTTGTACAACCTTATTCGTAATCTTACTTTTCGATTCAAGTTGCTTATACTTCTTAACTAATTGTGTGTGGGAAAAAAGCAAACTTCTTTCAATTACCTGAACAGATTCATAATCTACAGAAGTTTCGATAGGCCGCTCAGAGATTACATCTTTAATAGCAGAATCCCATTTCTTAGCTATATCAACAGCTATAAACTTTGAAATAGATGTTAGACATTCTGCATGCTTGAGTTCCCACAATTCGCGATCATTATTGAGCTTTAGGAAAGCAGCCGCAGCGGCATCAGCATTACCATGCTCTACGCGAATTACTCCAAGATTATCACGGACTAAATCGAGATAAGGCAGATCATAAGTAATAATCGGTAACCCTCGAGCTTTTGCCTCAGCTATGACTAGCGAAAATCCTTCAGATAATGAAGTTACAAGAAGGCAAGTAGAGGATTCGTAGAAAGGTCCAACATCAGAATGTGCACCCTCAAACACCAAGTTAGAGTAAATCCCATTCTTCTTTGCAAATTCAATAAAATTAGACTCATTAGTCTTGCTATTGAACGAACCAACCAAATGCAACTTAACATCTGGACACTGCTTCTTGATTCGAACAATAACCCTAAGAGTCTCATAATATTGTTTCACCGAATCATCAAGTCTGCCTACGCACAGAATCTTATTCTGCCTATAGGAAGCCAAGTGTCCTTCTTTAATGAGAGGTACCTGATTAGGAATAAACAAAGACCGGATGCCATAACAACTATAGTATGTTTGAGCTGCCTTAGTTATAACTACTAATAGATCTGACAAACGGAAAACATCATGTCTATCAATTCCATAATTCATCGGTTGCATCATATAATACGCGAAGCTTTCATGATGAATTACAATAGATTTGACTTTATACGCCTTCAATAAAATAAGATCCCAGATAAGGTTAGCACTAGAGCCAGCATGATAAATCATGAGATCGATTTTCGGTTTTACCTCTGATAAAATCTTATCAAAAGTCTTCAAATGTAACTCTGCATTATTCTTGTTGTAAGGCGTTGATTTATCAACATAGCAGATATTAACACGCTTATCGATGTTATATCCGTTAGCGGCGTCAAGTTTTTCTTCAAGGAAAAGGGTTAGTGTATATCCCTGGTCAAGCAAGAACCTTACCTGATCATTGATAACTCGTTGAACACCGCCAAAACTTGCACGATGATAGAAAATACCAATATGAGGTTTAACTAATAATGTTCGAGCATTTATTTTTTCGTGAAGCAAACTGCTATCGCAGTAAACTCTTCGTGCTAGCTCACCTTGCTTATACAGATACTTTTCAATTAATAGTTTAATTACCGCAGCCGGAGAAAAATTCGAGAGCAAATACTCAAAAGCCTTCCCTGACTCTTCAGGTCCAACCTGATTGCACCATTTAGCAGTTATTTCCTTACAAAGTGAGGTTTCCAATTCCGAAATATATTTAAAGAATTCGGACTGCTCTCCATTTTTCTTCCGCAATTCAGAAATAATTTTACCCTGAAGTGAGATTTTCTTAAATTGCTCAAGATTAAGAGTAGTGGAACCTGCTACACCAGAACCAAATCTATAATTATAAAATTGCTCATTAAACGTAGTCAAGGACTTTGCATGTTTCGCCACACAAAAAAATGCATAAACATCCTGTCCTTTTGGAAAATATCCATCGGACACCTCCGAAAAACCAGCTTTACAAATATCAGACTTGTAAATTTTGTTCCATAACGTGAAGGGCAAAGTCCGCTTGCTAAAACAAGAATCAAAAATTTCAGGATTAGAATACTTTTCACTCCCAAAGTTATTTAACCATTTCTGAAGCGATTCGTACCTATTCTGTGCAATATTTGGATTTTCTCTGATTACATTTGTGCCGAAGCACAGAATATCAGATGAATCTTCCTTTATCTTGTTATAAAGTCTCTCACAAGCATTTTCCATCAAATAGTCATCACTATCGAGGAACATAATATATTCGCCTTTCGAGGCTAGCACACCATCTTTTCGTGCTTGAGATTGTGACTTATTGGTTGAGTACTTGATAAAGTTAATGCGGGAGTCAGACTCGCAATATCGATTGATTATATCAACGCTACCATCAATTGAGCAATCATCAATAACGATGACCTCTATCTGCTTCAACGTCTGATTGATTACGCTATCTAAGCATTTAGCCAAATATTGTTCGCAATTATAATTTGGTATGATTACACTAATTAAAGTTTTCATGATTACAAGTCCACAGCTATTTTTGTTGAAACCGCAATTTGATAAATAATTTGCATTATATCCTTTGCCAAAAGCATCCCTTTCGAATCAACCTTCGGCAACACAATAATTCGATCCCCTGGTTCAATACCTAGATTATCAACCAACCCTACTTCACCATTCTGCTTAGCTACTAGAATCTGCTCATCATTTGCACGAGCCGACACACCACCAGCTGAAGCCAAATAATCATCCAGAGTCATTCCAATCTCATAAGCAACCGCCTTGGGAAGGACCACTTCACCGGTTACCATAACAACGTTAGACTTCTGAGGGATGACAATCACATCTCCATCTTCAAGCCACAAATCTGAGACCTGACCACGTCTGGAAATTACCACAACACCATCAGGTTCAAGCTGAGAAGCGCGTTTAACGAAATCCTGAATTAATTCGGCTTCTTTTACACGAATTTGAGCTTCTTCCGGAGTACTGGACGTTGCCGTAAGAGCTGCCTGTTCGAGACGACGCAGAGAATCCTGAATGACTACCTTCTGATCACGAGCGACGCTCTTACGACGTAGATAAATAGCATCAGTTGCAGCAAGTTCCGGCTCTACCTCAATTAGGCGAAGAAAATCACGGAGTTTCGTTGTCTTATGTATCGGGTAGCGAGATGCACCGGTAATAGCGCCTTGCACCGTCGTCATTATTGTCTCGCCAGGCTTGTCAGCTACAAATTCAACGATATCGCCATCAGCTAATGCAAAAGAATTGAATTCACTAAGAGAGAAATAACGGTTGAATGGAGACTGATTTCTTGTACCCGAGACGCTTACATGGGAAACATTACGCTCAGGTGTCGCCAATTCAATTAGGCCAGCCCCCTTGGCTGCACTCGGCTTTGAAAATTCATAAGCAGCCTGTTCTCGCAACAATCCATAAGCTGAAACGGAAATTCCCTTCTCCTTGACGAGAATGACATCGCCATTCTTCAATCGAAGATTTGGCACCGTACCTTCCAGTGCAAAACGATACAGATCGAGCTTCTCAACAACCTTCTTGTTGCGAATCACCTCAATATGACGGTAGCTACCACGAGCAGCATCAATACCTCCCGCTCTATCGATAAAGGACATTATCGAATCGAGAGAACCACCTGCATAGCGTCCGGGACTGTTCACAAAACCGGTCACATATACCGCAACCGGTTGCGCACTTTGTAAGTTCACATAAACCTGCACGTTGTCTGTAAACACACGTGCAATTGCCTGCTTCACCGATGCAAGAAGACTCGACTGACGAAGCCCTGCAACATGCATGGGACCAACTTCCGGCAGGAAGAGATTTCCCTGCTGATCCACCACCAGGACATCGTCATAACTGCGAGCACCCCAAATGCGAACAACCACTCGGTCTCCGGGTGCAAGGATGTAATCAGAGGACGTCATGTCACTGAATGTCCCGGCAAATCGTCCCTCAAACAGATTGGACGCAAACGGACGCAACGCAACCGACGTCGTATTAGATAGAGGTCCCTGAGCCCAAGCAGGTGCGGCTACATTTGTGGTCGGCAGAGCCGTACGACGATAGTCGTTACAAGAAAATCTTCCGCTCAACTGCGTACCATTTGGACCCATCACTGTTGCCAACGGCATCGCCGAAGCTGTAGCCGGCATTCCCAGACTGGACGGGGCTGGATTAGAACTTTGCCCGAGAACCGACGTATACGCTCCGGCGCTTTCGGCTGCGATAACCAGGCTCGACATTGTCGTCGAAAGAATAGCCGTCATCACTGCGATTTTCAATGGTTTGAAATGCATTTTCAACTCTGATAATTAAAATCCGGCATGTTCACGAATGGAAGCAATAATCAATCGTACCATTCCATACAAGAAAAAGAAACCGAAGAAAGCGCAAAGCGTGAAGATCCATGTTCGCGGATAACGAGATTCATCCGGAAACGTCGGCTGCTGAATCGGCACAATATATTGTGTTTTAGCCAATGCCATAGCACGCGCCTGTTCCAAGGCCGTCATGGCAGAAATCAGCTGCTTCTGTGCAAACTCGCTTTCTATCATCAGATTTTCATATTGAGAAACCCATGCATTCAAAGGCACGGCCATTTTCTCATTACCGGCAATCCGCGCTTTCTCTGCCTGAAGTTGGGCTTCTACCGCAGCCAAACGCTTTTCAAGGCTTCTAACCATCGAAGCGTCAGAGCGCATATATGAGCGCGCTTCTTCAAGTTGAGCGTTGACTTTAGAACGCTCTCCTTCCAGTTCGAACACCAAAGTCTGAAGGCCCGAAGCTGTTGCCTTAGGATCCAACTCACGATGCTCATCTCGGAAAGATTCCAAAGCCTTTTGAGCTTTGGTCACGCGCTGTTGAGCAACCTTCACCTCATTCGATGCCAACTTTATCGAATCGTTACGAGAACGCTCATTCATCTCGTTGACGAGGGCTTCACTAGCCTTCAGCGCAACCTGTGCAATGCTCTGAGCCATTTTCGGGTCATAAGCACGCACATTGAAAGTCACAATTCCACTGTCAACGTCAAGCTTCGGTTGAGAAACTCGAGACCAAAAAACCTCCTTATCCCAAACAGTCGGCTCTTTTGACAATCGAGAAATCATGTCATGGGAGCTTGAATTATAATGCTCGACTACCTTTAGTTCACGATCCAAAGCATTGAAGAGATCCGGGGACTGAAGATATGCCTCCACAATTCGAGCATTCTGAACAGATGAAGAGGAAGTCTTGAAAATTTGTGACGCAATATCAATGCCGGCGCCTTGTTCAACGACATCCTTGACTGCAAACTGTGTTTCCGAAACATACATCGGAGAGGCAATCAGGGCGAAGTATCCGAACGTCAGCAACGTCGGTAGCGCAACAAAACTGCAGAATTCCTTCTCGAAAACGCTACGCCGATGCCACCAATTCTTAAGTTTGGACAGTTTCGGTTCTCCAGCTGCGGAAGGACCTACAGTTTCAGGCATCTGATTGGCTTCAGGGACAGAAGTCACCATTTGTACTTCTTTTTTATCATCGTTTTGCATTGCAAATATCCGTATATTCCTTAATAGCCTGGTTGACATCAGGGTAATACACCAACTGACCGGCATTGAGCACCGCACCGCATACACAGTTCTGTTTCACGGCCGCCATGCTGTGAGAAACAAAAATCAGAGTAGAAGTAGCAGCTTTTTCCTTTAACGCTTGATCCGCCTTTTTCTTGAAGGCAGCATCTCCAACTGAATACGCTTCGTCAATTAAATAGAAGTCGAATCCGATCGCCATGGACAAACCGAAAGCTAACTTGCTACGCATGCCGGAAGAATAAGTATTGATCGGCATGTCCATGTAATCGCCGAGCTCTGCAAAATCTTCGACGTAATCCGTAACCTTTCGAATATCTGCACCGTAAACGCGGGATACGAAGCGTAGATTTTCACGCCCAGTCAGGGATCCGTGAAAGCAACCACTGAACCCAATCGGCCATGACACACGCGATGTTCGGATAATGCGTCCGGAATCCGGCAGTTCTGCACCGCCAATAATCCGAATCAGCGTAGATTTACCGGCCCCGTTTACCCCGAGTATGCCTATGCTTTTGCCTTCCTCAAATCTTAGATTAACGTTATCAAGCACCGTATGCCAACAGTTCTTGACACGATAACGTTTGCAGACATTTTGTAATTCGATCATCAATTATTCCTACGGCTACGAACATAGCGTTCAAGGAATCCACCTAGAGCGCATACCGTCAAAGTAGTTAAGCCAAGATAAGTCAAACTGACGCCAGAAACTGCATAGGGTGCATGCAAGGCCTCTCTACAAAGCTCAACAGCATGCATAACTGGATTCCACAATAAATAGTCGGCTACTGACTGACTGAATACCGAAATCGAGAAAAAGACACCGGAAACAAAAAAGAGGATTCGCAAAACCATCGGCACCACCTTTTCTATGGCAGGAACAAAGACAGCGAGAGACGATAGAACCATGCCAAACCCCAATGACATAAGCGGCACCCAAACTACCATCTGCAGCAGCAAAGGAAGACTCCCCAACATAAATGGCTCACCAAGAACCAAGGTTCCCGCACAAATAATCAAAGCGGTTACCAAAATCTGAGTCGCTGAAGTCACCAGAGTTCTGGCAATCATGACATCCAATTCAGTCACGTGAGCAAATGTCAACAATCCTTTGTTGCCGCTTACAGCCGTCATACAACGACTGATAGTATTTGAAAAAATATTCCAGATGCCAAAGCCGATTGCGAGAAACATCGCTATCCCCATGCCATGGGGGGCCTGACTTGCTCCCATAAAATGTCGAACAGTCCAAAAAGCGCCAATACCGAAAATGCTCTGAATCAACACCCAGAGATAACCAAGCTTGCTGTTGCCATTGATTGTATGAATTTCGCGCAACATCAGTGCTGAAATGACACGGGCCTCGACGATTGCACCGCGACGCAACTCATTCCAGAGCGCTGGAGCTTCAGTGCACCAACTCGACATAACGCCACTGCTGATCTTTACCGCGGCAAACGGCTACATAATGACGATCGCTTTCACCCGAAATAGTAAAGCGATAACACTGTTCACCAAGACCATTCGCATACTCTCGATCCTTGGATACTTGCGTTGGTCCATAAGGCGTCTTTTCAACAATTTGAACAGTCCCCATAGGGAGCTGCGCGAGAATTAGAGCAAACTCCTTCACGGCCTCCGGCTGTTGTTTATCAACAACAACTTGAGGTGCAGAGACTTCATGTTGCAAACCGCGCGGTGCCTGGCAAGCACTCACCAACAATACCGAGATTGCGGCACAAAGGATTTTTTGGACTCTTTTCATCTATATCTCAACTTGTTCAAAAGAATGAATCTAACTGTTACAGAAGATTCAATCTTATAAGTATCCACTCTACAGTTCGGCAGCACCTAACCCAATACCTAACTTCAGGTTGCTGACGATTCAAAATTCTATGACAGACATCTTCAGGACAACAAGCATGCCTTGTCTGCCAATCCCAATATTTTGGATAGAGTATCATAATGCCTGCGACCAACTCCTTAAGGGTTAACGCCATATACTCTTGCTTTATCATTATATCATCAGTTAGGGAAGCTCTTCAAAACCCTCTGTTGCCAAGCCGAATGAAACAAAAATGTTCCGTTCGGTTTTTCCGTACAGCCTCAAAAAATGCTGTTTTCTTGCCCTAGAAATAGTATACTTCTATAGTATAAGCTCGTTAAATTTGGTGTAACTATGGAAGAGTTATTCGATGGTCAACTGAGCTTTGCAGACATTGATGCTGAAACACAGGTGCCGAGGTCGTGCGGATCTTCCATCCGAAGAACGCGGCCGCCATCGAGGGGCTGCTCGCGAAGTCGGGCATCTCCGAGGCTACGCGACGCGTAGTCGCAAGGGATGCCGATGCCCTGGACGGAGGCTATCGGATTGAGGTCGTGAGCCGCATGCCCGGGGCCGAGGTCGACCGCGTCGCGGCGCAAGGCCGGAAGGGCGTCGTCGATCAGAAAAACTGCGAATTCTATGATCAGAAAACCTATCTGAGGCAGCAGCGTTGCTATGGTGTGAAAAGCAAGACGGCCGTCTCCTGTGATGGGCATCGCATGAACATACACTCCTACGTTTTCAGAAGCCCGAGCAAGGAGATGACGGAAACGGATGAATTGCTGGACAGGCTGGAGGCTTTCCAAAAGGCTTGGTCTCGGAAGAAAATCAGCGTATTGTCTCAGACAGACAGAAAGAATCTGGACTTTTTTGTTGTGACCCCCAACGGCAATTTGCTTCTGGACGAAGAGAGGGTCAGTTATGAGTGCTACTGTCTGGGCTACTTCGGTCTGGTGGGCAACGTCGACATCACGCTGATGGACGCTCTGACAAAGTATCGGCAGCGAAACGAGGTGGAGGTGGCGTTCAAGCTCATGTTCCAGCACCTGCTCACGAGCACCCGCGTTCATTCCAGTGCCGCACTGGACGGCCTTCTGATGACGACCTTCGTTGGTCTGAGTATCCTGACTTACTTGCACACCAAGATGAACGGCACTATTCCGAAAGAGTTGGTCAGGAACCCTGAACGAACCTCTTCAATCAACAGCTTGTGGACGATTCAGGAAATGCTGAAGGATCTACGCCGGATCAAACTCGCCTACACCAAGAGCGGCAAGCCTCGCTTGTTGAACGTTGTCAAGCGGGATCGGGATCTGGCCGAAGCCTTGGGCTTCCCGGGACTGTTCGACTCGGCAGAAAACGTGGCGAAACTTCTCTCGGGTTCTCACCTCGCGGCGACCCTCAAGAAATAAGGAACCGGTTGGTTATACAGCCAACCGGTCCGAGATTTTGGGGGTAAAATGATCAACTAGTGATCGAACGGCAATTTAGGTCATGTCTGCTCGATCCAATTCGTCCTTATGTATTACTTGTTGAGACAATTTGGATCAACAAGAATTGAATGTTTCGGGTTTTCGTGTGTTGTGAAAGCCGCGGATTCGCGATGGCTTGGTATGTCGACATCTACAAATCCTCCTTATGATTCGTCGGACGCTCCGTTGTCGGGGCGTTATTTTTTATTGCTGCAGGGACCTCAGAGTCATTTTTTCCGCCGCTTGGCGGACGGCCTGGTCAAAGAAGGGGCGCGTGTCGACAAGGTTAATTTCTGTGGCGGCGACAGGATGTTGTGGGGATTAGGCCGCAGGGCGCTTGACTACACGGGCACGCTTTATGAGTGGCCAAAGTGGATCGGACATTATTACCGAGAAGAGGGCGTGACGGATATATGCCTTTATGGCGACTGGCGTCCGCTTCATTGGGAAGCCGTGCGTCTGGCTTATGCTCGCGGCATTCGTGTCTGGGTCTTTGAAGAAGGATATTTGCGAGCGGGCTTTTCAACGTTGGAAGAAAACGGGGTCAACGGCCGATCGTCTTTGCCGGTCAATCCTCAGGATATTCGTGAGATGGCGGTTGGACTCCCGGATCCAAAGGCAATCACTGTGGAAAACGACATTCGCGACAAGGTGTACAAAGCGATTTTTCATCATGTGGGGAACGTATGCCTTTGGCCAAAATTCCATCACTACAGGACACATCGTCCGACCAACATTTTCTTTGAATTGCTAGGGATCCTGCCTCGATATTTGACAAGGAATAAGAGAAGCGAACGATCGCTCAAAGCGCTCGAAGCCTTCAATGCGTCGGACGATCCGTACTTTTTCTATCCGTTGCAGCTCGTTTCCGACAGCCAGGTGCAGCTCTATTCGCCGTACGTGCGTGTGCAGGAGGCCATTGCCGATGTTCTTGCATCCTTTGCTCTCCATGCACACCATAAGACCCGGCTCTTGATCAAGAACCATCCGCTTGACAACGGGCTGATCGACTATGGTGAATTTATCAAGGGCTTTGCCGAAGAGTTGGGAATTGCGGATCGTGTGACGTATGTGGAGGACGGCTCTACGGCCGACATGATTGCCGGAAGTCGAGGGGTGGTGCTGATCAATAGTACGGTGGGCTTGATGGCGCTTGATCAGAACAAGCCTGTCTACTGCATGGGCCGCTCCATTTACAATATTGAGGGCTTGACGCAGAGCTTGCCGTCGACGCCGCTTGACATGTTCTGGCGTGCGCCGAAAGCGCCGAATAAGCCGCTCTACAGAGCCTTCAAGCGCATTCTATACTCGCAGGCTTTGATTCATGGGAACTTCTATTCGCCGCATGGTATTGATCTGGCGGTCAATGCAACGATTGAAAGGTTTGAGTCTTCAACTGTGCGATTGAGACCGAAGCACTGGCAGATCATTCTGCGCTCGCGCGATGACTATACGCGTAAATTCAAATAACTAAAACACAGAAGGAGAAATCCTTATGGGAGCAGCGGACATCCGTTTGCGAATGGCCACTCAGGATGATGCCCAGACGGTGGCATCGATCATTACGACCGTGTCCGAAGGCGTTATTGAATATCTGCTGGGGGATCTTTTTCCGGGTATGACCCCTGAGAAAATTCTGGAAATGATTCTCATCCGCGGAAGCGGGAACTTGAATTTGAGCAATGTGCTCCTCGTTGATGTGGGCGGGGAGCTTGCTGGTCTGCTCTTTGCTTATGATGCGAAGGAGCAGACGGTTTCGGGCATGATGGAGGGCTTTTTGGGTGAAGCCCGTGTGAAGCCCATGCGTCCGCTTCTGGAAGCGAAGGTCGAAAAAGCGTTATGGATTAATACGCTTTGGGTAAATGAAAGCTTCAGAGGGAAGGGACTTTCAAAATTGCTGATGGACGTGGCGGGTGATTTGGCGCGCGAGCGCGGCTTGACGTCCATTGCGCTGCACTGCTGGGCAGACAATGAGCGGGCACGTCGCTTTTATGAGCGATGTGCCTTTGAATGTCGGGATGTGATTCCGACGGCTGATGCACTCCTCGTGAGGCATTCGGATGCGGGAGAGCTATGGGTAAAGGCGCTGTCGGAGAAAAACGGGGTGAAGGCGTGAAGATCGTAGCCATCTCAGGTGCGACGGGCGGAATCGGGCGCGCATTGGCGCGTGCCTATGCAAAGCCCGGCGTGATGCTTCTTTTGGCCGGGCGCAGGCTCGATGTGCTGACAGATACGAAGGCGTTCTGCGAACGTCTTGGTGCGAAAGTGGAAATCGACGCTTACGACGTACGGGATGAAGCCGCAACCGTGAGGTGGTGCCGCAAAGCGGCGGCTTTGGGAGCGGTTCGGCTGATTCTTGCGGCGGGTGTATCTGCGTCTGTGGAAGAGGTGCGCAATCATGCGGACGAGGCGGCGTACTATCTGCCTGAAAGGATGGATGACCTGAAGCGTGAGCTTGACGTCAATGCCGTCGCAAATATTTTGGCGTGCAATGCATTCGTGCGGGCAGTCATGCAGTCGAATACGAATGGCAGGTCGAAGGTACACGTGCAGGTTGCCATAGTGGCTTCGCTTGCTGCGTTGACGGGATTGCCGGGATCGCCGGGCTATTCGGCTTCGAAGGCCGCGCTTCGCGTGTTCGGTGAGGCCATCCGACGGTTGACGAAAGATCGGAACATTGGGATCACGGTGCTTTGTCCGGGCTTTATCGAGTCCGACATGAGCCGGCGCTATCAGGGTGCGAAGCCTTGGCTTATGAATGCGGACGAGGGCGCGCGCAAGATGAAGGCCGCCATTGAGTCGGAAAAAGCGGAATATGCCTTCCCGCGAATTTTGGTCTTTGGCATCGGCCTGCTTAATCTGTTGCCGAGATGCCTGCAACCTCTGTTTCTAAAAGGCTTTTTCTTTACGGTTAAGCCTGATCACGAGAGCGCATCGACGAAATGGTGAGGTGCTGACGATGTGGGCTTCTGTATGCGGAGCCATAGTGGGCTTGAGCCTGATGCTGATGTCGGCTAATCGGGAGGCTGCGCCGGCAGCTGCGCCGACGGTATTTCTCACCAGACAGGAAAGACAGGTGGGCGATGTCGTAGCCGTGATGACGGTGGCGAACGTCTTTGCATTGCTGCTACTTGTCACGGACCGCTATTGGACATCCGTTTCCATCGGCGCAGCCTTAATTGCGCTGCTTTGGGCAGGCAATCGGCTGAAGGTGGCGATCCTCAATGAAGTTCTTGTCTTTTCTGACATCTTTTTGGCGGGGCATGCCTTGCGGTATCCGCGACTTTATTTCGGCTATGCCCCAAAGTGGGTCTGGCCGGTGGTAATCGCTGGGGGTGCTGCACTTGGCTGGTGCTTGACGATCGAAGCGCCGATGAATGTCTTGACGGATGGTGAGCGTCTGGGATTCGTCGGCCTTTGGCTTGGGGGGGGCGGCCTGATGGTTGTCAGAATGGCGAAGCCCTCGGGTAGGATCAAGAGCTTCCTGTCGCATTATCCCATGAGTTTCGATACGCAGACCGATGCTTGGGCTTATACGCCGTTGGGAGCCGCTTTGCTGCATGTTCTTCGGCACGGACAGTATCGTCATGCCCTTCGAGTGCGTTTTGCGAAGATCAAAGGGGAGAGTGTGCGATCGTTCGACGGCAAGCACACGCCGGCACTTGGGCATCGTCTCCTCATTCAAGCCGAATCCTTTGTGCCCATCGGCGCGCTGCTTGATCGGCCGAGCCGTATGCCCGCCATCGACGAGCTGATGTGCCGGTCAACAAGCGGTGCGCTGAAATTAGACTGGCGCGGAGCTTATACAATGCGAACGGAATTTGCCGTGTTGACGGGCATTGCACCGCGGGAGCTTGAGACCTACGGCTTTGATCCGTATCGGCTGGCAGCCATGATGCCGATGCAGAGCCTGGCGTGGCAACTGAAGGCACAAGGCTACCGAACGGTTGTCTGTCATCCCAACGACGCCAGGTTCTTCGAACGTGACAAGGTCATGAAAAACTTGGGCTTTGATGAATTCATCGATTTAAGCGTCCTGCAGACAAAATGGCCGAAAATGATGGAAAAGAGCGCGCTTTGCGGGCGGTATGTCAGCGATGCTTCACTGCTTCAATGGGCGGCTGAGTATCTGCGGGCTGCGAAGACACCTACTTTTTTGTTCATCATCACCATGGAAGCTCATGGTCCATGGGATGGGAGGAAATTCGAAGGGGCTCAAGCCTTGAGCGAAGTCGAACGATACGAAGTGCATCTTTCTCATCTCAATGAAGGCGTGGTGAGGATCGGCAAAGCATGGGGAAAGAATGATGCCTTGTCGATTTTGATGTACGGAGATCATCTGCCGGGACTCGAAGCCCTAAGAGCCAGGACGCAGGATATTCCGGCGGATACGGTTTGGTTGATGTGGGATGGGCGCAGTTATATCGAAATGGCATCTGCAAAATCCGGCCGTTTAAGAACGGCGAGTCCGCTCAAACCAGAGGATTTGGGTAAGAAATGGCTGTCCAGAGAGCCGTTTATATAAGGGTTTTCGCGCATTTCTCGACGCGAGATCGCATGAGGTAGAGCAAGTGGATGACTTAAAGTGATTTTTGGTCTGAAATGCTTATATCACAGTCGATCTTATGAATGTTGAGGAAGCTCTTCAAAACCCTCTGTTGCCAAGCCGAATGAAACAAAAATGTTCCGTTCGGTTTTTCCGTACAGCCTCAAAAAATGCTGTTTTCTTGCCCTAGAAATAGTATACTTCTATAGTATAAGCTCGTTAAATTTGGTGTAACTATGGAAGAGTTATTCGATGGTCAACTGAGCTTTGCAGACATTGATGCTGAAAAGTTCCTACAGGTTCGTCGGGCTCATGCTGATCGCCGGGTGAATGCCATGGATCGGCTGACTGATGACGTAATCAACGAATTGATCCAACTATGCCTGCCACACTACCACATCAAAGCTGGCGAGACGGTTCAACAAGGAAGGCCGTATACACGCCTTGAAACGATGGTTCGTGTTCACCTGCTTCAGGTCTCTCTCAATCTGTCTGATCCGGAGATGGAGTCATATTTGGCGAGCGACATGGTGGCTCGCAGCTTCTGCCGCGTGT
>ERZ779924.465-NODE-465-length-19436-cov-8.60688_pt1 | contig 19436 bp, 3 predicted proteins | sample MGYA00511955_ERZ779924 | MGnify/ENA primary metagenome ERZ779924 (study PRJEB29588, sample SAMEA1969417) | human gut metagenome | biome: human gut; feature: human-associated habitat; material: faeces | place: Denmark | collected 2008/2010 ... | reverse complement strand
AGAAATATTCTAAAATCTCTGCTGGCAGCACTACCTGCGCAAGCATCTGTAAGTAATCTTTTTCCATATAGCAAAGTTCTTAATTAACTTTGACTATGCAAAATTAATCCCCACTAAAAATCTACTGACCCGTCATTTAGGGTCAGTAGATTTTTAGCAATCCACGCGTCTATATCATCAAAAATGAAACGCATCATAAATGCCTTGTATGTCAATACGTAAACATTTATAATGCGTTTTGATGTTGTCAGAGCGCGTTGCTCATTGGTCGGTTTTTCTTGTTAAAATTCACTCGTAAAATCCTATATCTACTCGCAAACTCCTTAATAATAGATACTTAGATGGGTTGCTGTATTTTTGCGCAACAAATACGCAACATAAAATGAGATGTGAACTTAATCCACAATAATTCGGGAAGTACAGAATAGATTAAAAGTTAAACAATAGAAGCGGAAATGGGTGGTTCGAAAATAATAAAATGGTCGTTGGAATGTTCTCAAAAACGAATGGGGATGAATGAAACTTTCAACGGGGTGTTTGCGCCACCTATTAACATATTACGGTCTATTAGTAGATAAGGTAGATAATTAGGTATGTAATGGTTTGGTTTTGTGGTGAAATTGTTAAATTTGCACCTTGTAAGTTTTGTTATCCATTATTTTTATCTTTTTTTAATTGTTGATAGACAATGGATTGAGTGCGGCTGCCGTGAGGTACCTGCACTTTTTTTTATTCCATTCTTAAATCCCTTGATATTTAGTTTAGCGGTAGTTCGCATGATTTTACGTTATGACAAGGATTCTATCTTACGATAATGATTCTACGTTATGATAACGTATTACTCCTAATATTGATGTGATGGGTGGTATTGATGTGATGGGTGGTGTTGATTTGATGAAACAAAAGATATACGATGGGTGCAAAGGTACTTGGTTAATTTTGGCAGCATTATTAACATTGAAATATCATTCACATGAGTTTAGGAGGAATTATATCAGGTGGTGTATTGGGCCTTGGTGGTTCCATCTTTGGCGGAGCGAAGGCTTCGCAGGCTATTCGTAAGCAAAAGAAGCGTATACGGGCGAAGCAGCAGGATAATCAGAATTGGTTTGATAGGCGGTATAATGAAGATGCTACGCAACGTGCTGATGCGCAACGGATGTTGACGAGATTGCAGGAGAATATTAAGAATCGCAATCAGGCGGCGCAGGGGCAGGCGGCTATGATGGGCGGAACGGATGAGGCGCTGGCGGCTACGAAACAGCAGAACAATGAGGCGCTGGCGGATGCGGCTTCGCAAATTGTGGCGAATGCGGATGCGCGAAAGGATCAAATTGAGCAGCAGTATCGCGAGCGTAAGGACCGATTGGACGACCAAATGGCGAACTTGCAGATTCAGCAAGCTACGGAAGTGGGAAAGGCTGTGCAAGGGGTGGCTGACGCTGGGGCTAACATTGCATCGGCATTTTAATATTACAAATACTGAAAACAGATTAGACGATGACGGACGAACAGAATAATAAGCCGAAGGGGGCGTTTATACCTGCCGGGAACGAGCCACAGCAGACGACCGTGAATGAGCCGAAGCAGACGGCAGCACCATCGGAGCCGGAACCCGTGAAGGGCACTTTGGCCCATGCCACACAAGCACCGGCACCAGCGGATGAGCCGATAAAGGGCACGCTGGCGCATGCGAACCAACCAACACCGCTGCCAACGCCTACGGTGCAGCCACAACAGATTAAGCCGACTGTGGTGCCTACGGCTGACGATTCAGCCGATAAGCCTACGCGGACTACTGCTTTCGACGAGAGTATTCGGCAAATTCAGGCGGAAATTGACAGACGTGCGCCTGAGACGGAGGAGCAGCGGAAGAAGCGCGAACGCATGGAGCGGTCGAAGAAGGTTATCGGGGCTGTGTCGGACGGATTGCGCGCGCTGGGCAATTTGCTTTTCACAGCTAAGGGTGCGCCTTCGATGTATGACCCGAACAGTTCGATGATTAAGGTTGCGGATAAAAAGGCTAAGGAGGCGGAAGCTAAGCGTGAGGCTGGTGACAAGGAGCGCTTGGCAATGCTGGAAAGGCTTGGCAATATGAAGCTGGAGCGTGATAAGTTCAACATGACTGCTGATGAACTCAAGCAGCGCATGAAGTTGGCGAACGAGAAGGCGCAGCGAGAGGTGATAGAACACCTGTGGCTCGAAGAACTACAGCCTGACAAAGTTCGCGAACAGAAGGGAAAGGCAGGTAAAGCAGAGGCTGATGCTAAAACCGCAACGACGAACGCTAAATATGCTGACAAGATTGCTAAAGCCAAACTCAACAATCTGAATAAACAGGGTAAAGTGTACGATTCGCAGGTTCGCAGAAATAATGCGCAGACGAACGCGGTGATTAAGAACGCGCGAGGGGAATATGAGGTTCAGGATATGTTCGGCAATACACATTATTTCACAAAAGCTGATGCAGCTGAAAAGTTTGCCAGACGAAACGGGACTTGGCAAGACCAAAGTAGAACTATTACGGAAACTGATAAGACCGAGAAACCCCGGCTTGACGGTACAACGGAAACAACCACAAAAACTACTACGCGTAAGGTTTTGGTTGGTGGATACCCGAAGTTCGTGCAGAAACCTAAGCTTAAGAATAAAGCCTACGAGGATTTGGATTAAAATATATTAAAAGACTAATAGTATGCCAATAGATAATACTAAACTCAAGCAGTTGTATGACACGCTGAAGCAGGGTGGTTATAAAAAGGATTACAACAATTTCCGTACGAAGTTTCTTGGGAACGAGAATTACCCGTACCGACAGAAAGTGTTTAATCTGCTTTCGGAAAATGGCGAAGACTACGGTTCATCGTATGGTGAGTTTATGCAACGCATGCAGGTGGCGAAGCCTACAGCAGCAGCTTCCGCCGCACCGAAGCAGCCGCAGCTGGTTGACACGCTTTCGACGATTCAGAGTGCGCGCGATACGATATTTAATCCGAAGGCTGCGGTGCAGCCGGGCGGAAAGGTTGCACAACAGGCTGTCAAGGACGAGCAAACTCAGGATGATGCAGCTACTAAACCGTTCGACGTGAACCAGGCTAATGCGTTTGTGGAGAATATGCGGCTGCAGAACGAGGCTGCTCAACGTCAGCATGAGAATGTGAATGGCTATTTGCAACAGACTGCCGGTCAGTTTGGTAAGAACGCTACGCGACTGGGGTTCAAAGGGCAATCGAACCTTGGGCTTCCTTTAGCTCCGAAAAATCAAGACGGCGCATTTATAGACGCATTGGGCCGCGAATATGAGAACGAAACTGAAGCGAGACTTGCGCAGACGGGGGCGCAGCATGCGCGCGAAGCACTGACTGAGGCGAACATGCAGCACAATGACCCAAAAAATTACTTGCTGGAGCAGAAGGCGCGCATTGAGAAGGAACTCAATGCACGTTCTTCGCAGTTGGAAGGAGCGACCGATAGGGTTCCTTCCTTCGCGACGGGTGTTGCCGGTAACGCTATGACGCAGGCTGCTGCAAGACTTACCGATAAGTTGCAGGACACGAAGTACAAAGCACTGACGATGCAGCTTGACAAGGTGAATCAGGCACTTGATACGTTGGACGAGGCAGAACATGCTAAGGCGTCGGATCAATGGATTGCGGATAGCAGCAACTGGATAGAGCGAGCCGGAAAGAATGTGCTGTCGTTTGGTGCAGCCACTGGGCGTTCGTTTAAAAGACAGGCTTCGAAATTGTCGAACTGGGACTTTGGTTTTTCGGACCTTGCCGGTGGATTGGCTATATTTGATGCCGTTGACAAGGCGGACAAAGGGGGTGTGGAGGCACTTTCGCCTGAACAGCGCAAAATGCTTGACCTCTATGCGTACAACAACCATATTCAGGGCGAGAACAAAGAACACTTGGGTTGGGGAAACACGGCAGGTACGGTAACGGCTCAGGCTGTGCCGTTTATGCTCGAAATGGCTCTCAACCCGGCATCAGGTGTGGGTAAGTTTGCGCAGCGCAAGGCTATGCAGTGGGCGGTTAAAAAATACGGCAAGGAAAAGCTCAAACAATTAGCCAAACGTTACCTGTTGGCGAAAGCCGGTACGCGTATTGCTGGCGATTGGCTGGGGGCTGCTACCATGTCGGCTACTACTGGACAGGCACGGGTGGCTGCCGATGCTGTGCAGCGCAGAATCGGGGAAGTGGAAACTGACATTGATAACTTCGGACGCGTAACCTACGGCGGACATAAGAACGGTGTGGACTGGGGCGAGGCCTTCGGCAAGGCATTCCTGTCAAACACCATTGAGAATCAGACCGAAATGGCTGGCGATTACTTCGGCATTATCGGGAAGGCCTTTTCGAAAGGCGGACAAAAGGCCCTTGATAAGATTGGCTTGGGTTTTGTTAATGACTTTATGCGCAATGTGTCATCGACCAAAGTAGCAAAAGCCGTTACTGATTTTGAAAATGCCACCCATTGGAATGGTACTACCGGTGAATACCTTGAAGAGGTGCTGGGCAATGTTGAAAATGCCTTGATGGTGGGCGATAGTACCTTTGACACCGACAAGGATACCGGTGTATTCAACGTAGACAAGAATATCGAGACCTTCCTTTCGGTGGCCGTGATGGGTGGCTTCTTCTCTGCCGTGAAGACCGCTTCGTACACTGCACCCAAGAAACGCGCCCTGAATGAAATGGCAGACATCGGTCGGCAGATTGATGGCATGTTGGGCAACAACAATGCCGCCCTGGAGCAGTGGGGCACGTGGCGCAACACCTTTATTAACGGAACGGACGAAGAGAAGAAGCAGACTTTGCGCGAGGTGATGGACAACCAACAGTTGCCCATTGGTTTCCGTATGGCCTTTTTGGAATACACGAAGGCTGCGCAGAAGTACCACGGCATTGCGCAAGCTGAGCAGAAGCGAGCTGAGGAGGGGACGCTGGACCCGATTGGACAGGCACTCGACCAAGCCTACGAAGAAGGCTACGGTACAACTGAACCGACTGAGCGACAGAAGGCATACCGCAGACTGAACGAAATACGTTCACAGGTGGCGCAGCTGCTGGAACTGGAAGAAGGCGAAGATTTGGACGAAGCCATGGGCAATGACCCGATTGGCTATATTCACACCTTGGAGGAGCAAGGGTTTACGTCCGAGCAGATTCAACCCGTGTTGGACTATGCCAACGCGCAAGCCACCTACGAAGGCATGATGCAGCAGCGTGAGGACCGCGCGAACGAACAAGCCGATGCTGTGAAACGCGAGGTACGACAGATTACGCACCGACAGACGGGTCAGATTCAGAAAGCGACACTTGATGGTGGCGAACGCGAGGTGTATGTGCTGAACGGTAAGGTGGTGTTGTATCCTGACGGTACCGGGGTAGATAAGCAGGAGTCGGACGATGTGCTGTATGTGCAAGATGTGCAGACGGGCGAACTCTTTACGATTGCGCCTAATCGTATCAGTGAATTGGCTGAGGCTACTGACCCACAGGCAGTAATTGCTGAACGTGAAGAAGAGATAGCTGCTGCTATGAATCAGGAAATTGCGCAGAAAGAAGGTGCTGAGGGTGGAACCGCTGCACCCGAAACAGCAGGTGTGGTCGCACCGCAGGGAGGCGTTTCAGCAACGCAACAGCAACAGATTGCACCCACTTACGAAATCGGCAGCCGCTTTACTTTGGACTTGCCGAATGGCTCAGCTGTGAATGGCGTGGTTCTTCAAGTGACACCGGATGGCGTGGAAGTGCAGACCGATAGTCCGGTGAATGGGCGATTTGTGCAAGTGTTCCCGACTGATGAGTTCGATGGAATGCTCAGTTCGGTGCGCGATGAAGCGGATGATGTGATTTGGAGTAGAGAGGTTGCTGAGGGTGAAAACGCAGCAAATGGTCAGCAAAGAGAAATGCAGGGCAATGGCATTCCGGTAGATGCGAAGACGGGAGAGCCCGTGTATGAGGCCGTGGCTCCTGATGTGGCTTGGGATGCGATTGTGCAAGAAGCGGAAGGGGACGAGGCTATGGCTATGCAGGTGGTGACTGACATGGTGGCCGACATGGAAGCCAAGGTACAGAAGGCGAAAAAGGCAAAGGTGCGCGCCGGTAGTAGCGTAAGAGAAAGACTGGAAGCACAGAAGAAGCACAAACGACGGATTGAGGAAGCCGAGGCGCAGCTTGAAGCGTGGAGACGCATTGCAGCGGTGAAGGCTGAACGCATTGCCGCAGCAGAGCGTGCGAAGATTGAGGCGGCACAGCAGAGAGAAGTGACGCAGGACGATGAAACAGAGGTGCCTGACTTTGTGTTTGACAAGCCCGAAAATGCACGAGAACGCGGTTACCGCATGCAGAACGGACAGCGCGCAGACCGTCAGGAACCCATTGCTGCAGCCGTGGGTAAAGAAGTGAGCGTGAAGTTTACCAACAAAGTTTCACAGCCTGTACGTGTGGCGGTTGTGGATGCAAGAAGTTTGCAACCCAGCCATCAGAACGGTCAGCCGAATGTGCTGCACTTTTTGCCCGAGGCACAGCCGAAGAAGCGTACCGACCACGAGAGCGTGCATGCAGCCGAACAAATGGCCGCCCAGATGAACCCCGAAGAAATCACTTCGAGCGTTACAGCTTACACGGGTGCTCCTTCGGTAAACGCACGTGGCGAGGTTATTCAGGGCAACAACCGCACGGCGGCACTTAAGCGCATGTGGCAAGGCTACCCCGAACAGGCAGCAGCCTACAAGCAGTATTTGATGGATCATGCCTCTGAATACGGACTGAATCCCGAAGACATTGCTGCTATGGAGCAGCCTGTGCTGGTTAATTTGATGGACGTGACGGACGAACAGGCCATTGAGTTGGGACAATATGATGTGAAGGACACGGAAAGTGGAGGTACGGAACGCATCAAGCCTCGCAATGTGTCGCAGAAGATGGGAGACAAGGCGGAACGCTTTGCCTCAATCCTCTTGCGCACCACGGACGAAGATGCGAGTGTTTCGCAACTGATTGATGAGCATGCGGTTGAAACGCTGAAATGGCTGGAAGCACAGCATTACATTTCGCCCACGCAATACCGCTCAGCCTTCAATGCCGACGGCCAAGTAACCCCCGAAGCGAAGAACGATTTGCGTGGCATACTTTATCAGGCTGTTTTCAAGAATGGTTCGGAACGTCTTGAAGATATGTTCAATGCGCTACCGGCTAAGGCTCAGCGTGCGATACTTGCTACGGCTTACCGCGACTTTTCTACGCCCGAATCCGAAAAGATGCTGCCCGAAATTCAGAACAGCATTGTGGCTTTCTACGAACTTTCGCAAGATGCGGCTTTTGCTAACGCTAAGAACTTCGAGGAGGCGCGAAAGGCAACCATGGCATGGCTGCAGCAAATGCAATTTGATTTTTCGACGGGGCAGTCAGTATCACGTGAGGGAAAATATACTAATTTCGCCCTTACGCTGGCTGCTATGTACAAGGTGCAGACGCAAACGGCTATTCAGCAGACGTTTAACGAAATGTTCGATTTGCTGCAAGGCCGTCAGCAGCCCGATTTATTATTTAACCCTAATCCTAACAACACACCGCGCACACTGGCTGAGGCTATTCGCGAGGTGCTAAACATTGAATACGATGGAACAAATGGAAGCCATGCTCTGGGTGGCAACAATGAGACGCGCACAACAGGGCGACAAGGAAGCGCAAGAGATGATAGCGCAGGAGGAACAGATGCGCCAGGAAATGCAGCTGCCGACGCTGAGGGAGGAACTGTACAGACTGACAATGAGCGAGGAAGACAGAGAAATTTACGACATACTCCAAGACGAGAAAAGAATAATTTATCGAAGACCGAAGAATTAAAGTTTTCTGAAGAACTAGATCAAAACGGTCATCCATTCATACTATCGTCTGATGGAACTACTGTGTTTGGCGAAATTACCAAAAACAGCGGTTTGACAGCCGCACCTATAAAATTGAATGAAGGCTTTAACAAAACAGATGAAGAAGGTAACAATATCGGTTATGGCTTGCTTCACATACAGGCCGGACATGGGCAACAAATATTGGAAGCCGGTTACCCGTCAGTGCAAAAGTTTGTTGAAGATGTGTGCCGAAACTATAAGGAAATCCGTATTGGACGAAATAGAAAGAGCAACCAAACATATATGCTGCTTGAGTTGCATGACGAAAAGCATAAGTGTACGTTGTATGTAGAGCTATCTCACGATGGCACTTATTGGAATGTGAATAGCGGTGGTATATTCAGAAATAAATATACGGATAAAAACGATATTGTTTGGCCCGAACCCACAGTTGGGAGCAATGCAAACACCGACACTGCTGAAGTTGCTAACAATCCGACCGAGGTCGCAAAGGGTGAAACTGTTGACAGAGGCGGGAATTCTTCCCAACCAATATCTTCTGAGAGCAAAGATACGCCTCAAAATTCAGCTGTGCAAACTTCTGGCCAAGAAAATGCAGAAACTTCGCTGCAGTCGGAAGTTACACGTGCAGAACAGCAGACGAATGCGGAGCCTACTGAGGGACAGAAGGAAGCCGGGAATTACAAGAAGGGACGTGTGAAGGTAGGGCCGTTTGATGTAGTCATCGAACAGCCCCGCGGTTCTGTGCGCTCAGGTGTAGATGCCAACGGCAAGGCTTGGGAAACGACGATGCAAAATACCTACGGCTACTTTGGTGGTACGAAGGGCGTGGATGGTGATGCGATTGATGTGTTCCTTGCCCACAACCTTGACGAATGGGACGGCACAACGGTGTTTGTGGTGGACCAATACAACCCCGACGGTTCGTTTGATGAACACAAGGTGATGCTGGGCTTCAACTCGCAGGAGGAAGCCGAGGGTGCTTACTTTGCCAACTACGAGTCTGACTGGGCGAAGACACACCGCACGGAGGTTACAGCCGTTCCGCTCGCTGATTTCACCGAGTGGGTGAAGAGCAGCAAGCGCAAGACGAAGGCGTTTGCCGAGTACAAGGTGTCGAAGCGCAATGCCGAAATTGATGCCCACAACGCACAGAACGAGCAGCTTGCCGAGCAGCTATTCAGCATGGCAAAGGAAGCCGAAACGGAAAAGGACTTTTTTGACCGTGCAGCATCGCTCTTTGAGGTGACGGGCTATGAATCTGACTTGCGCGACATTTACAATGGTGTGAAAAGTGGCGAAATTGCCAATGCGCGTGCGCTGTCGTTTTATACGAATGCTACGTTGAAGCCTGTTAAGGAAGGTGTTAAGGTAAAAGCCCCCAAGAGTGAGCAGAAGCAGAAGGCAGAAGCACCGCGTCAATCAGGTTACGAGCGGAAGCATTGGCATGCAGACAGTTCGTTGGAAGAGATGTTGGCACGTGAAAAGTACTTGCAGAATGCGATGAGTTTCGGCACAAAGGAAATGGCCGAGGTGTTCCCTATGGCCGAGGAGTGGCAACGCGATAGGGAAGAACTAAAGGCGAAGTATGGCAACGACCTCAAAAATGCACTGCCCAATGATGTGAAAAAGGCTTTCCTCAAAAAGCATAGAAACACATTTGCGAACCAAACAGCCTTGAATGACGAATTGTATGAGCTGCGCAGTGCTATCATTTCCCACAAAGAAAAGGCTGCATCACGAGCCGAAGCTGCAGCCAAGGAACAGAAAGCGGAGGAGGCAAACAAACGGTTTGGCGATTTTCTCAATGGCAAAACACCTCTGCGAAGAGCTTCTATCGTGAAAGCACTTACACGTGTTTCGAACTTTGGCAAAGAGGGTAGCATGACGATGGCGCAATTCATCGAAAAACACGTGGCAGAGGGTACGCTTGAATTAAGAACAAAGGAAGTGGACAAACAGCAAGGACCTTCGCGCAGACAGCTTAACCGCATGGACGCAAGCCAACAGGCTCAGGCTGAGAATCGTGTGAAACAAGCAGGAAAGAAAACGGAATATCTTATCAACGGATTTGTAGCCAACAAAACGGCTTACGAATACGCGGAACACCTATTGGCTACGAAAAATAGTAAAGCAGGCGAGAAGCCGCGTAAGCATGCTGCACAGCCTGGTGTTCCGGCAGTTTCAACGCAAGAGGCCACGCTTCGCGATGCGCTCGTTGACGTGGCTCAGCAAAGCGGCTTGGAAGTGGTTGTGGACGAGAAGGCGCAGCAGGTGCTGGACGAGGTGAATGAAAGGGCAAGAACTATGGCTTTTGGTGAGGAATACGATTATGATAAATATCCCGAAGGTCGCGTTGAGCCTAATATTGCTGATAAGTATGTACATATTGAGCGTGCAAAGCTCGATCATGGATTTGCCAATTTCAATGAAGCCAAGGAATGGGCTAAGAGCCACATTGTGCGTACCTTGGATAACGCAGAAAGTGGTGGTAAGGGAAATGTAAAAATCAGTTCTACTGCTGTCAATAAATACCTTTCTGAGAGTGCTGTTGCCAAAAGTGATAGCAAGGATGTGCATTTGGCTGTGCTTAAGAAACTTCCCGAAATTATTCATGATAGTGTGGACGTAGAAACAACTCCTGACTTTAAAAAAGATGAGAATGGAGTTAGAAAAGTTGGGAATGAAATCAACAAGAACGTACTCATCCACCGCTGTTATGGGGCAGTTGAAATAAACGGAAACATTTACAGGGTAAAGATTACGCTGAAGGAGTATAAAGATGCTGTAAGAGATAATAAAGCCTATTCGTATGAGGCTACAAAAATAGAGTTGCTCGCAGGAACTTTAGTTGGTAGAGATATATCTAGCAACCCCGGTACGAACAACTCTATATCTGTTGCAAAATTACTGAAAGATGTTGAGATGTCCTACAGGCCGGGTGTTAAAGTTCTTGAAGAGAGCGCAAAGCAGCGTGCAAGACTTCGCGAGCACCGCGTATTCCACGGCAGCGGCGCAGAATTTGATGCTTTCGACCACAGCCACATGGGTGAGGGGGAAGGTGCGCAAGCCTATGGTTGGGGAACGTACGTCACCGAAGTGGAAGGTATCGGAAGAGCATACGCCAGAAATCCCTGGCAAATGAAGATCAATGAACTTGAGTCCAATATATCCCGTGCCAAAGAAAAGTTGCCGTTTATGCCTCCTTCGGCTACGAAGACGGAACTGGAGAATAATATCAAGGAATGGGAGGAAGAATTGGCCAAACTCGAAAATGGGAATAAGCACCTCTACACCGTAGAAATCCCCGAAGACAACGGTACGAACTATTTGCATTGGGAGAAGCCATTGACAAGGGAGCAAATAGGACGCATTACGGAAAAATTGAAGTCTGGTGGCTGGAATGTAGTGGATGGAAATCATCCTACGTTTGAGAAGAACGGAGAACGTATTGTCTTGAACGAGAGGGCACAGGGACAAGATGTATATGCCGAACTTGAAGAGGCACTTGGCAGCGACAAAGTAGCAAGCGAGTTCCTTGCATCGATCGGCTTTACCGGTATATCCTATCCTGCAGAAGCCCTCAGTGGCGGTCGCAAAGATGCTGCGCGCAACTTTGTCATCTTCAACGAAAAAGATGCACAAATCACCGACCACATCCGCTTCTTCCGCACCCCCGGTGGCGAGGCTTACGGCTTTACGGTTGATGGTAAAATTTACCTTGACCCACGTATTGCCACTGCTGAAACGCCCATTCACGAATACGCTCACCTTTGGGCAGACATGATACGCAATGTAAACACAGAGGCATGGAATGACATTGTGGGCCTGATGAAAGCCACCCCCATTTGGGAGGAGGTAAGAGGTTTGTACCCTGAACTGAAGACCGATGATGAAATTGCCGACGAAGTGCTTGCCCACTATTCAGGCCGACGCGGTGCCGAACGTTTGCGCGAGGCACAGCAGCAGGCAGCGGCTGAGACGGGGAAGAGTGTGTTTGAACGTGCTGCAGCTGTGGCTGCCATCGAGCGCGTGAAGCAGGCTTTGGCAAAGTTCTGGCAGTCGGTAGCCGAACTCTTCCACATTCGTTTCACGAGTGCCGAAGAAGTGGCCGACCGCGTGCTGGCGGATATGCTGAATGGGGTGAATCCGATGGCTGTGGACGAAAAGGGACGTTCGTTAGCCGGCATACATAATATAAGCGAGGAGAAATTAGGGAAAGCCTTGAAGATGGGTGGACTGGCCAATCCGAGTTTGGCTGTAATTGATATGGCACAGGGAAGCCATGAAGGTTATGGTGAAATATCGCTGATTGCTCCATCCGCTTTGATTGACAAGAAGAAAGGTGAAAACGCCGGTACGTTCAGCGGTGATGCCTGGACCCCCACCTATCCGCAAGTGGAAAGACAATTCAGCGGTGATGGAAGTTCGCAGGTTTATGATGACCTTTCGAAACTCCCAGAAGCGGTGCGTCCTGTTGTTCGCACAGCCTGGAACAGTTACATGGACGGTCGTGATGCAGACGGACTGGCCTATCAGTTCCTGCATGAAAAGGGTATGGCACCGGAAATAAAGAAGATGCCTACGTTGTATCCGGCTAAAATTCATCAGATGATTGAAGCTTCGGAAGCATTGGAGGGCGATGCTAAGGAACAGGCTATTCTTGATGCCTATATTGAATCGCGCTTTGAAGGAAGCCGCGAGAAATTCAACGCTTATATTTCCACGAGAAAGCAGGTTCTTGAAAAGAAGATTGCCGAGTCGCCAGTGAAGAAGGGTATCATGTATAATGGCATGAATGACTCTTTGGCCGAAATCAACGAACGTGGTTATGAAGCACGTTCATTGTACAGGTTTGCCAGTGAAGTCAAGGCCGATTTGCGAAGAAAGGGTTCAGTAGATGCCGATGGTACCGTTCTGGATGCCATAAACCAAGTTCGAGAATCGGATAATCTAAGCAAGGAATACAATAAGTGGCGCAACGAACTGGAAGAACGATACGGAATAAAGGAAGTTCTGTTCAGTGGGTATGCTCCTGACGGTAGTCGAACCTATCTTCCTCATACGCTGGAGAATGTTTCGAATCAGATGAAAAAGGCAGGTCTGGCCGCAGCTACAGGCTGGAATGGCTCGTTCAGCAAGTTTGCTGCAGGATTGATGAAGAATGTGGGTACGCTGTCTGCCATCCGCAAGCAGAAAGGTAAGCTTACTCCTGATCATGAGAACGTAGAATCCTTCCGCAAGAAGTGGGAAGATGTGTATTTCAATTTGGGTATAAAGCTAAATCCGGGTGGAAGTGCATTTGACGATACAGGCCTCTACCGATTGGAGGAAGTTGTGACAAAATCGAATCCGAAGGCATTTGCCAAGAAGGAATATGGCGTTGAGTTGTCGGAAGAGGACGTTCAGCAGATGAAGGACATGGTAAATGCCATCCGCGAGGAATATCCTGCCATGTACTTTGAAACGAAGTTTGAACGTCCGGTACGGTTGGAAGAGTTTGCAGCGGCTGTGGTTCCAGCAGATGCTTCGGAGGAAACGAAGGGGGCATTGCGGAGTGCAGGGCTAAAGTTGTATGAATATGACTCCAACAAGTCAGGCGACCGAAAACGTGCGATGACAGAAGCTGTACAGGCAAAGGGCATACGTTTCCAGTTCGTCGGCCAACAAGGCGCAGCAGCTCTTGACAAGGCTGAAGAAGCCACTACTCGCCTTGATAACTTAGGCGTGGCACGCGAGATGGAACGTCAGGAGAAAGACGCGAAGGCTATCAAGTTGGCTACCGGTTGGGAGCGTGGTGGTGACGGTAAGTGGCGGTATGAGATCATGGATGGAGAGTTGAAGAAAGAGCCGAATGTAAAAGAGAAGGTTTCTTCTGATGGTGAAGTTCATTACGAAACCACCTTGGGCGAAATCCTCGACAACGAACAGCTCTACCGGTCTTATCCTGAGTTGCGCACGCTGCCTGTAAGCATACAGCAGATGGATGGAGGCGTATCTGGCATATATCTTCCAAGTGGCTACATGTCTTTGAGCATGGGGCTGTATCGCCATCGCACCCAACCGGGAGATGTGCGTCGTGAAATAGAGCAGATTGAATCCACTCCCGAGTACAATGAATATTCCAAGTACTTTGAGGGTGATATGCCTGATGCCTATATAGGCAGAGAAGATGAATGGGAAGAGGCTATGAATGAAGCCGAAGCTAAATTCTTTGAGTCTGAATTGGGCAAGAGGTACCATGACTTGATGTGGGGCGACAAGCGCAAGGCATACAGCTATGGTTTCGATGAAGTAGGTAAAGGTGTAATCCTTCACGAGGTTCAGCACGCCATTCAGCACATTGAAGGTTTTGCGATGGGTGGGAACAGCACAACCTATCGCGAACACCTTGCAGGTTTTAGAGAGAAGTATGAAGCGTGGTCTGTTATTGATGAATTTGAAGACAAGAGCAAAGAACTTGGCGATGATGCGCGACCGATAGATGTTTACAACGCTTTGGTTAGAGAATATCAGTCGTTGGGTTTGGAGTTTGGTGATGGCTTTGCACCCAGTCGTGAAGCTTTTGACAAAGGTTTTAATCTTTGGACACGAGGCTATGACAACGAGGGCTATGAAGATGCTTATAATGAATATCAACGACTTATGGGCAAATTTGGATCAGGGGAATATAACAACCGATACGACCAGCTCGCCGGTGAGGTTGAAGCTCGGAACGTGCAGAATCGACTTCACATGCCCCCCGAAGAGCGCCGTCAGTCGTTGGCGGAAGAAACCGAGGATGTGGCTCGCGAAGACCAGATTTTCATTATGGAGAATGTGGGGAAGGCTGATAGCTTAGGCGATAGTGCCTCTTTTGATGAGCATCAGAATGAAGACTTGAAAGCGGTGAATGAACGGTTTAATGAGCAACTGGATGAGTTTGTATTGGATAATGCAGACAAGATAAATTTCGATTTGGGAACTCCGTCGGAAAAGTTGCTGTTGGCCGGAGTTGCCGACAGACCCATACGTCTTCATGGCAGTAAGGTAGCAAAGAAAATGAAAAAACACGGTTTCGCTATAGAAGAATTGCGTGATCTGCCACGTGCGGTAGCCAATCCTATTGCTGTGTTTGACAACTTGGGCCGTGAAGGGAACCGTTCTGTTTTGACTGAATTAAGAACCGTAAACGGGAACTTCCTTGTTACAATTGATTTGGGTAAAGGTACTGAAGCGGACTTTGATATTGTCAGCAGCGTATTTGGAAAAAGGAGGGATAGCGTAGCAGGATGGATAAACAAAGGCTACATGAGGTATGTGGATAAAGAGAAAGCTCTGAATTACCTGCACCTCTCCGCACCAATCGCGGAAGCCTCAGATAAAGCAGAGCTTTCTTCTGCCACAAAGGTAGTGAAAGATTTTGTAAATCCCCAACTTTCCGAGGAAAATAATTTCCGCGAAGGTAAGGGGGAACTTTCCGACGATATGCTGAGCTATCTGAACGACCCGATGGCGCAGATGATGGGCAAGCCACGCGGAACGAAGAAGCAACGGGCGCAATTTGCGGAACGCGAAAGAGGCAGAATGCAAGCACACGCGGAGAAGTTGGTTGAACGTTTGCATTTGACGAATGTAGAAATCGTGACCGATGCTTTGCAGTTGGAAGGCAAGCAGCGTACGGCCAAGGGTTTCTATAATAAGCGGACGGGGAAGATAACGATTGTGCTGCCGAACCATGCCAGTACGGCCGACGTGGAGCAAACCCTGCTGCACGAGGCGGTGGCTCACTACGGATTGCGTCAGCTGTTTGGCGAGCACTTCGACGACTTCCTCGATATGGTTTACCGCAATGCCGAGGAAGGCATTCGCAGAAAGATAGCCGAAGCATCCGCCAAACATGGGTGGAACGTGCGCACGGCCACCGAGGAATATTTGGCAGACCTTGCCGAACGCACCGACTTTGAGCATGCCTCGCCGCAGTGGTGGGCGAAAATCAAGGGCTTCTTCCTGGATATGCTCCGCGGATTGGGCTTTGAAGCAATGGACGGCCAGACGCTGACGGACAACGAACTCCGCTATGTGCTTTGGCGCAGCTATGAGAACCTGACGGAACCCGGTAAATATCCGACCTTCATTGCCGAGGCGCGCGATGTGGCTAAACAGCACGCGCTGCAAGTAGGCCGATTTGCACCGACCGAAACAGCCGGCAGCCGTGTGGCCGAGAACGAAGCGTTGAGCGAGGAAGAGACGGCAGAAATTCTGTTCCGCGACGGCAATGACTATCAGTACACGCAAGCCCTTGCCCGCGACCGCTACGAAAGGCGCATCAAATCGGGCATGTATCAAACGCAAGAAGCCCTTCAGGATAGTATGCTCGGACTACGCACCGCTATGGAGAGTATTCTTGAAGCCGAAGGCCGAAAGGGCGTTTACATTGAAGACATTGACGGTTTTGAGAACGCCTATTTAGGCGAGAACCGCCTATCGTCTGTGAACCAAGCCGAGGCCGAAAAATTTGCACGCGAAGTGTTTGCCCCCATGCTCGAAGAAGTCAGTAAGTTGGCACCGACAGCCGATGAACGCGCTAAACTGATAGACTACCTGTTTGCGAAGCACGGACTGGAGCGCAACGAAGTGATGGCCCGCAGAGCCGCGGCCAAAGAAGCACGCAAGGAGTTTGAGAAAGAACTGCGCACAGCCGCACGCGCGGTAGCCAAAGACCCGCTTGACCAAGATGCGGAAGATGCATTGGACGACGTGAAGCAACGCATGCAGGAGAGAGAAGATGCACTCTACAGCGAAAACAGACAGAAGACGGACTATGCAGGACTTACTACGCTGACAGGCAAAGCAGCTGTGGCAGATGCAGAACTCATGGCCCATGACATGGTAGATGCCTACGAGAACGCCCACGATACGAACGCCCTTTGGGACGCTATCAACACCGTGACGCAGCGGACGCTGAAGAAATCGTTTGATACCGGCATGATAAGTCGCGACACGTATGATGATATTCGCTCGATGTATCAGTTCTACATACCCCTCCGCGGTTTTGACGAACGCACGTCGAATGAAGAATACGCCTACTTAGGCGGCACTGAAAGCGTGTTTACCAGTCCCATCAAAACCGCTATGGGCCGACGCAGCAAGGCTGATGACCCCTTAGCCTACATGCAGATGATGGCAGAGAGTGCCATTGCCCAAGGCAACCGCAACCAGCTTGTGAAGCAGAAACTGCTGAACTTTGCTTTGAACCACCCGAGTGACCTAATCAGCGTGAGTGAACTCTGGCTCCGCCGTGACCCGATTACAGACCAGTGGAGCGTGGTGCAACCCGGAGACCTGCCCGGTACGGACAAACTTGAAGATAGCGACACAGCCGAGATGGTGAGCCAAAAGATGGAGCAGTTTGAACAGGTGATGCAGCAACTCATGGTTCAGAACCCGGATGACTTTGTACGCCAGAAAGACCGCCCGGATATACCCTACCGCGTAGTCAATGCGCGCGAAATGCAGCAACATCAAGTGATGGTGAAACGTAACGGCAAGACCTATGTGCTGACTATCAACGGCAATCCGCGTGCAGCACAAGCCGTGAACGGACTGACGAATCCGAATAATGATATGTCGGGAGCGATTGGAGTAATGGCTCGGTCGGTTGAAAGTGCTAACCGCTGGCTGTCAAGTGTCTATACCACTCGAAATCCAGACTTCGTGCTGACCAACTTAGCGCGAGACGCAGGATATACTAATACCATGGTTTGGTTGAAAGAAGATTCAAGCTACGCAGTGAACTTCAATCGCAACTACGCCACGCGTGCCAATCTGCTCAATATGATTCGTCTGTATAGTCGCTTGATGAATGGCAAGTTGGATTTGACAGATCCTACAGAAATGCTGTTCAGTCAGTTTATTTCAAATGGTGGCGAAACCGGCTACACCGCCATGCGTGACCTTGATGCGCATAAAACGAAAATCAAGAAAGAACTGAAGAAACTTTCTTCAGATCCCTCAGTACGTAAGGTGTGGAATGCTTCATTCGATATGCTCGACCTGTTTAACAAAGCCGCCGAAAACAGTGCCCGTTTTGCCGCCTTTATCACCTCGCGCGAAGCAGGAAGAACTTTGGACCGCAGCATTTACGATGCTAAGGAAATCAGCGTGAACTTCAATAAGAAGGGAGCAGGTGCTAAATTCTTGGATAGTTATGGAGCCCAGGTTAAAAACGATATTCGAGATTTATCGTGGAAAAATCCCAATTTGTTGAAGCTGACGAAAGATGTTGCAATCTATCAGACTGTTTTCTTGTCCGGTGTAGGCCGCAGTTTCTTCGCCTTCTGGAACGCCGCCATTCAAGGTTCTACGAACTTCGGTCGTGTGGTGAAGCGACACCCGAAAAAAGCATTGACAGCCATGGCCATTATGTTTGCTTTAGGACTTGCCAATGCCATGGTAGGCGCGTCGGGCGATGATGACGATGATGCCGAAGAAGGAAACGGCTACTTTGACCACCCCTCCAATACCCGTCGCAGCAACCTGATGTTGCGCATAAACGGCAAGAGTTGGGCAAGCATTCCGCTACCTGTAGAATACCGAGCCGTTTACGGCATGGGCGAACTGTTGGGCAGCGTGATGAGCGGCAAGGAACGCTACACGAACCAGGAACTGGCTCACGAAGTGCTTTGTCAAGTCAGTCAGGTGCTTCCGTTGGACGTAGTAGGCGAAGGAAGCGGTGCGTTTGTTCCCACTTTTGCTAAACCAGCATTCGAAGTTTTAACGAACGAATCGTGGACGGGCCTTCCGATTTACAAGCAGACAGCCTACAACGAGCGAGACCCAGCATACACCAAGGCTTACAGCAATACCAATAAGCAACTGGTAGGTATGAGTAAAATGCTCAACGAGCTGTCGGGCGGTGATAGTCAGAAGAGTGGTTGGCTAGATGTGGTGAACCCCGCCGTTGTGGAACACTTAGGTCGCGGTTATTTGGGCGGCTATTTCAACCTTGTAGACAAACTGGTTAAAACGGGTGAGACCGTTGTGGGTTCGCGCGAATACGACCCCAGCAATCTGCTCATTGTGAACCGCTTTGTGAAATCGGGCAGCGAACGAACCGCTTATCGAGCCATCAACAATCGCTATTATCAAATTAAGGCAGACAGCGAAGAACTCATTAAAGACTACAAAGGCTATAATTACGAAACTGAAACCGGAAAACGCGACTACAGCCAAAAGATAGCACAGATGAAGGGTTCGCCCGAATTGTTATCGGCCATGGCAGCCCATGAATATATTACGGAAGTGGACAAGTACAACAAAGCCCTCAAGAGCGAGCAAGACGAGGTGTTGAAGAAACGTATGGAAAAAGAATTGTACGAGTTGAAATCAGCGATGATACACACCGTAGACAGCATATTGGACCAGAAACAAACGCTTCGAAAGGCTGAATAAGTAGGTGTTCAAAATTTCAGTTGTTGCCTTCGGCGAAGTCAGGCTGCATTCGGATTTGCGGTTGATTGTCGTCGGGGCGTTGCCCCTATTGACGACGTATTGCCCTTACAGGGCGCGATAG
>ERZ779924.452-NODE-452-length-19930-cov-2.02823_pt1 | contig 19930 bp, 15 predicted proteins | sample MGYA00511955_ERZ779924 | MGnify/ENA primary metagenome ERZ779924 (study PRJEB29588, sample SAMEA1969417) | human gut metagenome | biome: human gut; feature: human-associated habitat; material: faeces | place: Denmark | collected 2008/2010 ... | reverse complement strand
TTGATATCATTGATCGCAATGATGCGGACGTGTTTCTCTTGGAGCGTCATCTCGGAGACACGGACCGAGAGATGTACCGTGCCCCGCTCGTTGATAAAAGAGATCTGATGTTTCTCGCCGGGACGAACGTCGCTGATGAGGCGCTCTAGATTCTCGTCGATACGTCCGAGCTGGCGGGCATGGGTAAAGACCGTCAATCCCAGCAGTCGCAAGGCCTCGTTGTTGGTCTGGAAAATATTGCCCTTATCATCTTCTACGATGATACCCGTATTCACTTGGTTCATGATCAACTCGTAATATTTCTCTTTCTGGATCGCCTCGGCTTTCGCTTGAAAAAGTATTTGGGTGATGCGGTTTAAGGACTCGCTAACCAGCTTGTCGTTGGAGGAGCGCCCCCGGGTAGCGTACTTGAAGGCGTAATCGCTATTGTCGATCGCGTCGAACATGAAGGCTACCTTTTGCGCGTTCCGCTTGAACAAAAGGCTGATGCCCCGCAAGGCAGCCAGCCATCCGATGCCTAAGAACAGGAACCATCCCCATTCTTTCTCCAAGGCCTGGTAGGTGAGTGCCGCCGTCAGCCCGATAGCGAGGGCGAGGCGGAAGGTGAGGCTGTAATAAATGCCTTTAAAGTTCATACCGCTTGATCTTATTATAAAGCGTTTGCCGTGAGATACCCAACTGGTTCGCCACGAGCGAGAGATTACCGCCAAATTTATCCATGGCGGCCTTGATCATAGTATACTCCATTTCCTCGAGCGTAGTGATGTCATTCTTGACGGGCGCCTCCCGCTTACGAGGGAAATCGAAATTGCTGCCATCTAAAGTATCACCATCGGCAATGATAATCGCTTTCTCCACGGTATGTTCCAGTTCGCGGATATTACCCAGCCAAGGTTGGGCTTTCAGCTTTTCCTTGGCGTCGTCGGTGAGGGCCATGGGCTTTTTACCGTAGATATTGGTATATTTCGTGATGAATATCTCAGCAAGCGGTACGATATCCTCCGGCCGCTCCCTCAAGGGCGGGATCTCTACGTGTATCGTATTGATACGATACAGCAAGTCCTCGCGGAATTGCTCTTTCTGTACCATCTCCTGCAAGTCCCGGTTCGTGGCGCAGATCAGGCGGATATTGATGGGGATCGGGGTATTGCTACCTACCCGTACGATGCTCCGGCGTTGCAAGGCGGTCAGTAATTTGGCTTGCAGATGATAAGACAGGTTACCGATCTCGTCGAGGAACAAGCTTCCGTTGTTCGCTACCTCGAACTTACCGGGGCGATCCGTCCGGGCGTCGGTGAAGGCCCCTTTTACGTGTCCGAACAGCTCGCTCTCGAACAGCGTCTCCGTGATAGCGCCCATATCCACCGGTACCATGGCCTCATCCTTGCGGGGGGATAGCAGGTGTATTTCCCGGGCCAGCATTTCCTTACCGGTTCCGTTCTCTCCCGTGATTAATATATTGGCGTCTGTCTTGGCTACTTTCTCTATCAGCATCCGTAGTTGCTGCATGGCGTTGCTGTCTCCCCAAAACATACCGCTTTCCTTGGATACCAACTGCTTGTTGCCGACACCGCCTTTATGATTGGCCGAGCGGATTTGGTAAGCGGCTTGCAAGGTTTCCAATAATTTAGCGTTGTCCCAAGGCTTTACCACGAAATCGGTAGCCCCTTCCTTGATTCCTCGTACCGCCAGATCGATGTCGGCGTAGGCGGTAAAGAGAACGACTTGTATCGAGGGATAAGCCTTCTTGATCTCGGAGAGCCAGAACAACCCCTCGTTGCCGCTGTTTATACCGGCGCTGAAATTCATGTCGAGCAATACGACATCCACGTTCTCGTCGTGCAGCGTGTTTTTTATCTTGTTCGGGGTAGAGATGGTGATAACCTTCTCGAAGCAAGTTCCTAACAGCATTTGTACGGCGGTCAGGATACCTTTATTATCATCCACAACTAGTATAGTGCCTTGTTTTGCCATGTCATGTCCATTTATACGGGTAAAGATACTCGATCTGGTCGATACTTCCTAAACCAGATACATCCTATTTCTGTTTCATATACCGTATGGATAAAGAAATAACGAATATAAATGGTCAGACGGGAGGGAATATCCCGGATGGCTTGCCAATCCCTAGCCGTTATTGGGCGATCCTAGCGATTGGGCTTGGTGTTACCGTGTCGGTGTTGGATGGGGCGATCGCAAACGTGGCTTTACCTACGATTGCCGGCGATCTCCATACGAGTCCGTCTGCTTCTATATGGGTGGTGAACGCTTATCAGTTGGCGATCACGATTTCTTTGCTGTCGTTATCGTCGATGGGAGAGATCTGGGGGTATCGGAAGGTGTATACGATCGGGTTGCTGTTATTTAGCTGTACCTCTTTGGCCTGCGCTTTATCCGATTCCTTGTTTACGCTGATTATCGCCCGTACGCTACAAGGTTTTGGCGCCGCTGCCATAGCGAGCGTGAATACGGCCTTGATCCGTATTATTTATCCCAAACGTTTTCTGGGGCGAGGTATGGGGATTAATGCCTTGGTGGTATCCGTATCGGCCGCCGCTGGTCCTACGATAGCCGCTGGTATATTGTCCGTGGGGAACTGGCCTTGGTTGTTCGCTATAAATATCCCGATAGGTATTACCGCTTTGATATTGAGCTTTAAGTTCTTGCCGCAAAATCCGGTGAAGGCTGTCGGACGTAAGTTTGATGTTACGGCGGCACTCATGAACGCATTGACATTCGGTTTGGTGATAGCGATTATCGAGGCGTTCACGCATGATGTACATATCTCATTGATAGTAGCGGCGATTGTTATCGTATTGTTCTGTGGGTATTTCTATGTCCGGAGAGAGAAACGGCAGGCCTATCCATTATTGCCGATAGACTTGCTGCGTATTCCTCTTTTTACCCTTTCTATCATTACGTCTGTGTTTTCTTTCATCGCTCAGATGCTGGCTATGGTCTCTTTCCCGTTTTTCTTGCAGCGGGTACTGGGACGCGATGAGGTGGCGACCGGCTTATTATTGACTCCTTGGCCTTTGGCGACAATGGTGTGCGCCCCTTTGGCCGGGATCTTGTCGGAGAAAATGAATGCCGGGGTCTTGAGTGGTATCGGGTTGTTCTCGTTGGCGGAATTACCGGCGCATCCTTCCGATCTGGATATTATCTGGCGCATGGCGCTTTGTGGTTGTGGCTTCGGGTTGTTCCAGACTCCTAACAATAGCCTCATGATCGGGGCCGCTCCGGAAAGTAGGAGTGGAGGGGCTAGTGGTATGTTGGGTACGGCCCGTTTGCTGGGACAAACTTGCGGGGCTTCGCTGGTAGCCTTGATGTTTAAGTTATTTCCCGGCCATAGCATGTGTTGGCCTTGATCGGGGCGGTTATTAGTTTCTCCCGGATCAATCGTAAGGCTTGATCGGATTAGGCGAGATGCGATTTTACCTGCATTTTCGCCCGGTATCCCAGCAGGCATACGGAGCATAAGAAGCCTAATGGGTAAGCCATCCAAATCCCGGCGATACCCCAATGGAACGTGAATCCCAATAGATATCCGGCAGGTATGGCTATGATGAAATAAGCGAGAAACGAGATCCACATAATCGCTTTCACGTCGGCTAGCCCTCGTAAGGAGTTCGCTAAAATGATTTGTGCGCTGTCGCCTATTTGATAGAGCATCAATATGGGGAGTAGTGTCTTCACGATTGCGTTGACATGAAGATTATCCGTAAATATCAATCCAAGCCCGGATTGGGTCATGAATAAGGTGGTGCAGACAATACAAACGACAATAAGCCCCAGATGAAGCCCGGCAATGGTGATCTTACGCACCATATACCAGTCGTTCGCCCCTTTATAATAACTGGTACGAATCGCTACGGCGGCTCCAAGACCTAAATAGATGGTAAAACTGATCGTTGATATGGTAATGGCTATTTGATGGGCGGCAAGCTCAAGGCTACCCAGCCAACCCACCATGATGGCGGTGACGCAGAATGTTCCCGCTTCCAAGCCTTGTTGCAGACTGATCGGCCAGCCTATGGAATTCAGCCTTCTCCAACTCTGCTTATTGATACGAATATGAGTGAAACCTTTCCGGTAAGGCTTATAGTCGGTTCGCAGCATGAATACGGCGATGAAAAGCAATAGCATGATGATACGCGAGATAAAGGTGCTTATACCTGCCCCGAGCAGTCCGAGTTCCGGCATTCCGCATTTTCCGTAAATGAGGATATAGTTGCCGATGATATTCAGCAGATTCCCTGTCAATAGGACCCACATGGATATGGATGGGTTGGCTATGCCTTCCACGAATTGACGGAATGAATTATAAAGCATTACGAATATGATCGAGACTAATGAGACTGCGAAATAAGGTCTTATCAATGGCAAGAGTTCTTCGGGTTGGCCTAAAGAGTCTAGGTTTAGGTAAATCCCCAGTAAGACGGCTATCAATAATAAGGTGGTAGTCATATTGGCAACCAGACTGTTTTTGAGCCAGCCTCCGATCACGATCTTTTTATTCATCGCTAAATTCTGTCCGATCAGCGGGGTAAGATTATAGGAGAATCCGGTTCCCATTATGATAAATGCGTTTATTACATTATTGACGAACGATGCCGCCGCTAGTTCCTCCGTACTGTGTTGTCCCACCATGATGGTGTCTGCCAATCCGGTGATGATAGCCCCCAATTGTCCGATGATGATAGGTACCCCTAGCATTACTAAGGATTTATAATATTGTTTGTAACCCGCTATTCTATTGTACATATGTATTGTTCTGTTATTAATGATGGTGTAAAAATCCTTGATCGTATATGCCGGATATACGATAGAGTTGTTCTAAATGAAAATGTAAAGATAAATTAGAAGGAATAGGGTGCGGATACGGTAGAACCTCTCGTAGTCCAATGGACGAACAAGATACTTTTAGTCGTAAAAAAATAATATTCGAATTTACAGCTCATACCTCTTCTTAGATTTAGCGGCGCAAAATTACGTAAAATCACTGGAATCCGCAAACCTTCAAAATTACCTTTGTTTTTGGGATCGCACTTTTTTTATATCTTTACGGATATAAGATAAATGAATGATTATGGATCAGTTCGTAGAACAATTAAGGCAGGTGTCTCCTTTATCAGATGAGATCGTGGGGCAGCTGTTGGAAGAAATGAAAGAGGTTTCTTTTGCTAAGGGAGAATTATCGATTCGGGAGGGAGAAAGAGATCCGTTTGTTTGGTTCGTGAAAACCGGATTGGTCCGGGCTTTCGTGGAGCGTGAGGGGAAAGATATCTCGTTATGGTTCGCCTCGGATAGCGAGGTGATCAATTTTGTTTATCGGGATATCTCCGCCTATAATGTTCAAATGGTGGAGAATACGACATTATTGAGAATACCGAAAACGAAATTGGATTACCTATGCCGGAGCTCCCTTGAGTTGGCCAATTGGGGGTTGAAAATACAAGATTACTATCTTCGGGAATATGAGAACTATTTTATAAACGATAGTTGGATGGAAGCTCGTGAACAATATGAGTCATTGCTGAAAACCCGTCCGGACTTGATCTTGAAACTACCCTTGAAACATATCGCCTCCTATTTACAGATAACCCCACAGTCATTGAGCCGTATCCGTGCTTCCGTAAAAAAATAGGGAAAAGTCATTATTTATCATAGGGTAATTTTTCTTGTTTTCAATAGCCATATCTTCGCGTCGTTAAAAACGTGAAGTGGATAATATGAAAATGAGTGGAGAAAAGGCGATCCATCGCCAAGAGTTGGAGCGTGGTTTACTAACCCAAAAGATTTCAAGACTATTTCTGAAATATACGATACCGGGAGTAGCCGGCCTATTATTCCTCGGGATTCAGTCGGTGATTGATGGTGTGATATTAGGGCGGTTTGTCGAGGCGAACGCTTTGGCCAGCGTGAATCTGATCTTACCTTGCTATAGTTTGATGACGGCTTTGTCTATCGTGATAGGAGTAGGGTGCCAGACCTTGATCGGTATAAACCTCGGACGTTCGGATCGGCAAGAGGCGAATAACGCTATAACTACCTCGTTCTTGTTTCTTGGAGGAATATCCGTTTTGATTAGCGGGTTGATTTATATATTCGCCGGAGATATTGCCCGTATGTTAGGTGCGAATGACGTATTGGTTACGGGAGCCGTGGATTATATTCGTTCCCTTGTCCCGTTTTTCCCTTTATTATCATTGATGTTCTTAGGAGATTATATGATTAAGGCGATGGGGCATCCGCTTTATGCCATGATCGTAATGGGAAGTACGGTGTTGATTAATATCGGTCTGGATCTTTTGTTTATCCCGGTAATGGGTTTAGGGATTAAGGGGGCGGGATTGGCTACAGGTTTGGCCTTTACCTTGGGAGCGCTGTTCAATATTCCCCGGATGTTCCAGCGAGGGCAAGTCGTAGCGGTACAAAGAGGACGTTTCCGTTGGCCTTTGGTCTGGAATGCGTTATACAATGGCTCTTCGGAAGGAATATCCGAGCTATCTGCCGGAATCACAATTTTTTTGTTCAATATAACGATGATGCGATATTTAGGAGAGGATGGAGTCGCCGCCTTTACGGCGATTAACTATATCTTGTTTATCGCCACCACGGTATTCTTAGGGATATCCGATGGAATTATACCGATTATCAGTTATAATTTCGGGGCGGGAAGATTGGACCGGATCGAGAAAGTGCTGAGATTAGCAGGGCGTGTTAATTTTATGATAGGTATAACGTTATTCGCCATCTTATTCTTTTTCGGGCAACAGATCACGTCCTTTTTCTTTAAGGGAGGAGAGGCTTTGGACGCTTTGGCGATCGCTAATTACGGCATAACGATTTATTGCTTCACCTTCTTGATGAGTGGGCTGAATATATTGGCCTCCAGTTATTTCACGGCTATCGGCAACGCTAAGCTGTCAGTTGTTATCTCTATGCTGCGTAGCTTGGTATTCGTAACCTTTGGTATTATCGTTTATCCTTCTTTATTCGGCATCCAAAGTATTTGGTATAATGTACCGGTGGCGGAGTTGTGTACGTTATTTATCTCCTTTATGTTGGTAAGGAGAGAACTTTTAAAAGAGGTCGTGCTGAAAAATTAATCAGCACAACCTTCTTAATTTCTTATTCGATATTCTTCCGTATCTTCGTCAGATACTCTTTCATCTTCTCGGAATCCTTATCCTTGATGATTTCTTGCAAGATATGCAATTCCTCTTGTATCCGCTCGATTTGGCGAGGGGTACGGGGGTTGAAAAGGATCTCGGTCAATAGAAAATCGTCCTCGGACAAAAGGCCGCGGGCGATTTTCATATGGCGTTTGAACGTCGTACCCGGAGCGTCCTGATGCTTCATCGTAGCGGCAAATACCATAGTGGAGGCGAAAGGGATACCTAGTGAGTAGGCTACCACTTTATCGTGCTCCTCGAACGTGTATTCGCAGATATGCAGGCGGAGGCTGGAATAAATATCCTTGAAGAATATCTTGCCCAGATGATCGCCCTCGGAGATAATAATCGTATTCTCTTTCTCCAGTTGCCCCAGATTGGCGAATGTCGGTCCGAACATCGGGTGAGTGGAAACATACGGGAAACCGCATGTCTCATAAAACTCCTTCAAATAAGTCTTCACGGAAGCGATATCGGAAATGATACAATACGGTTGCAAGTAAGGCATCACGGCCTTGAAAGCCTCTATCGTGTAACTTAACGTCACGCAGTTGATGACCAACTCGGGATTGAAATCCTTAACCTCTTCCGGGCTTTGTAGGCGAAGGGCGTTATAGATAAAACGCATACGTTTCGGATCTTTCTCCAATACGGCTACCTCATGATCAAAACTAAGCAGGTCGGTGAAGAAAGAACCCATCTTTCCTGCGCCTAAAATCAATATTTTCATCTTATAAATTATTGTTCGTTCATGATAATCATTTGCTGGCGCACGGATTCCTCATGGATCTCCTTCAAGATCTCCTTTACAAAGTCCGGGCTCAGGTCCATTTGCTCACCCATGCTGGAGCGCTTCTCTAAGATCTCGCTGTAGCGGGGAGACTGCAAGATCGGCATATTGTGCTCTTTCTTATAAACGCCGATCTCCTTGGAGATACGCATACGTTTAGCTAAAAGCTCCAATAATTGCTCGTCGATACCATCGATCTGGCGGCGAAGAGCGGTCAGGTTCTCGGTAGTCTGGTTTACGTCACGGATCACCAATAGGTTCAATACGTAGTCCAATACATCCGGGGTGATTTGCTGGGAAGCGTCGCTCCATGCGCAATCCGGGTTACAGTGAGACTCTACGATCAATCCGTTGAAACTCAAGTCCATCGCTTGCTGGCAAAGTGGGGCTACCAGCTCACGCTTACCACCAATGTGACTAGGATCACAGAAAATAGGCAGGTCCGGCATACGGCGGCGAAGCTCGATAGGAATATGCCACAACGGAAGGTTACGGTAGATCTTCTTGTCGTATGAGCTGAAACCTCTATGGATAGCACCCAAACGATGAATGCCCGCTCCGTACAAACGCTCGAACGCTCCGATCCACAACTCCAAGTCCGGGTTAACCGGGTTCTTGATCAATACAGGTACATCAACCCCTTTTAACGCATCGGCGATCTCTTGGACAGCGAATGGATTTACCGTCGTACGTGCTCCGATCCAAAGGATATCGATACCGGCTTTCAATGCCTCGAATACATGATCTTTAGTCGCTACCTCGGTAGATACCAGCATACCGGTCTCTTTTTTCACTTTCTTCAACCAAGCCAATCCCTCGGCTCCGATCCCCTCGAATCCACCCGGTTTCGTACGAGGCTTCCAAATACCCGCGCGGAATATCTTAACGCCTCTGGAGGCTAATCCTTGGGCTGTTTCTAACACTTGCTCTTCTGTCTCGGCGCTACAAGGGCCTGCGATTACGATAGGACGTTGTGTGTCAACTCCCGGTAATGCTAACGGTTCAATCTTCATTTCCATCTTTGTGATCTATATTTTAATTTTCAATTTTCAGTTATAAATTCTCAATTCTCTTCAAGGCTTCTTCTAAAGTCTCGTTCTTGCAGCAAAGGGAGATACGGATATAACGCTCGCCACGGCTACCGAAGATGAATCCCGGCGTAAGGAATACGTTTGCCTCGTATAGCACCTTGTTGGCGATTGCCTCGCCGCTCTCGGCGGAGTCGGGGATACGTCCCCAAAGGAACATACCTACTTGGTTCTCGTCGTACTCGCATCCCAAGGTACGCATGATTTGTCCGGCAAGGTCCCGGCGGCTACGGTAGACACGATTCATGTTATCGTACCATTCTTTCTTTGCGCTCAGGGCCTCTACCGCCGCATATTGCATCGGCTTGAACTGCCCGGAGTCGATATTGCTTTTTACCTTCAGTATCCATTGGACGAATTGGGCGTTGGAAGCCAGCATCGCCATACGCCAACCCGGCATATTATGAGCCTTACTCATGGAGTTCATCTCGATACAGATCTCTTTGGCTCCCGGTATGCTTAAGATACTTAGCGGATGCTCGTTCAAGATGAAGCTATAGGGGTTATCATTACATATAATAATACCGTGCTTCCGGCCGAAGGCCACCAGTTTCTCGTATAGCTCTACGCTAGCGTTCGCCCCTGTGGGCATATTCGGGTAATTGGTCCACATCAGCTTTACGTTGGAGAGATCCATTTTCTCCAGTTCCTCGAAATCCGGTTGCCATCCCAGTTCCTCTTTCAGCTCGTAAGGGATCAAACGGGCCTCTACCAGTTTGCTGACGGAACTATATGTCGGATATCCCGGGTTCGGAACCAGTACGCCATCCCCCGGATTCAAGAATGCCAGCGAGATATGCAAGATACCTTCTTTGGAGCCGATGAGCGGCTGGATCTCTGTTTTCGGGTCCAAGTCTACGTTATACCACGTCTTGTACCAGTCGGCGAATCCCTTACGCAGTTCCGGTATGCCCACGTACGGCTGATAACCGTGCTCGTTCGCTTTACGGGCATGTTCACACAACGTCTCGATGGTCTGTTCCGAAGGTGGAAGGTCGGGGCTGCCCACGCCAAGGTTGATGACGTTCTTGCCTGCGGCATTCATCTCGGCTACTTCCTTCAATTTCTTGGAGAAGTAGTATTCCTGTACGCTACCTACACGGTTAGCGGGTGTAATATTACACACTTTGTCTTCCTTCTGCATATTCGCCTAATATTTTTAAATCTTTTGTTAACGGTCTGATAGCGTCCAACGCTTGTTTGTAACGGGTAAAATCCGTGAAAGTAAGATCGATGTAGAACCCATTCACGCCCGATAATAGGCAAGGACTGTATTTTAGAAAGATTCATGTCGTAAAAAGAGAGAACGGAGAGGACTTTGGAAAGGCTGCCGGAGGTGTGGGGAAGAGCGAATACGAGAGAGGATTTGTTTTTATCGGTTCCTCGAAGCATCTCATCCGCCGTCCAGCGGTCCGCTATAGCGAGGAAGCGGGTGAAATTCCGTTTGTTAGTTTCGATCCCCTCGGCAAGGACTTCCATCTTGTAGATCTGGGCAGCCAGTTTCCCGCATATCGCCGCATGTCCTTTCAGTTGGTTTTCCGAGATCCACCGGGCACTCATGGCGGTATCCTCTTTCTCTACCACCTTGGCGTTGGGCAGAGTATCGAGGAAATCGGTACATTGCATCAACGCTATCGGATGGGAGTTGACCTCTGTTACCTCGTGTATCGAGGTTCCCGGAAGCGCTACCAAGGAATGGGAGATACGTAGCTTATACTCGCCGGTGACGCTCAGCCCGCTTTCACGGATCAGCTCATGGTTTTGAAGGAGGCTTCCCGCTATCGTATTCTCGATGGCCATCATGCCCAGTACGGAAGGGTCTTTCTTGATCGTCGTGATAACATCCCGAAACGTATTGCAAGGGATGATTTCTATTTCTTCACCTTCATGATAATTACGGGCGGCGATGTCGTGATACGAACCGGCTATTCCCTGGATTGCTACTTTCTTTTTCATCTTGTTTCTCTATTTTTACTCTAAACTGTTACAAACAAAAAAAGTCCCACCGAAACCGGCAGGACTTTATATTTTATTGATATTTATATTCAACGCTTTACATACAAACTCCTGCCCTTACTCTGCTAAAGTAAAAGTAATAAAAGTAATATGTAAAGCTAAATCGATTCATTGTCTGTTTGTTTTTAAATACGCAGCAAAAGTAACGCTTTTTTGGAAACTACAAGCAAAAAGTGATATTTTTTTCTGTTACATTTAAATTTTATCTTAACTGTTTCTGAACTTCTGTGGAGATACGCCTACGTACCGTTTAAAGTATTTACCGAAAAAGGATACATTCGGGAAGTTCAAGGAGTAAGATATCTCTTGGATAGTCAAGTCCGTAGCCATCAATTGCGATTTTGCGTCCATGATTATCATATCGGCTATGATATCGGATACGGAACGTCCGGTCTTTTGCTTGATGATCATGCAGAGATGCTGGGGAGAAATACTTAGTTGGCTGGCGTAAAAAGCCGTTTGTCGCTTTGAGGTATAATTTTTCATCACCAGTTGGATGAATTTCTTGTGGATCTCGTCGCTACGGGTCGTTATCTTGTTAGGCCATGATTTTCCTTGATACAAATCACTGATCCCATGGATCATGGTAAGCAGGATATGTTTCACCATCTCCCTGTTTATGGATTTCTCTTTCGCTTGTACCCGCTCTAGCAAATGGAAATAATCGTTAATGAAGTCCGCCCGGTCCTCACTCAGTGATATGATCGGATTCTCGTAGATAGTAGGTAAGGCGCTCATCGTAGACTTTATCATGTTCACGCAGTCCATGAACTCGGATGAGAATCCTATAAAGGAAAGGCGGAAACTCTCTTTCTGCTCACAGAACTGAATAATGCTTCCCGGCATCAAGGTGATGAAATCATTCGGTTTCAACGTGTACTCCGTCAAGTTGATGGAAGCCCGTAAATTTCCTTCAACGCATAACACGAAAATACCTGCTTTTAACCGGCAAGTCTGCTTGTAAAAGTTTAAGATTGCCTCGGTAATGTCGTTTCCTACGACATAATCCCGGGGCAAATCTAATTGTGGTAAGTTTGCGTTCATCCGTTATTTTATTAATGATCGAACACAAAAGTAGTAAAAGTGCTGTTGATTCACTTCTTAATTTAAAAATAGACCAATTAATCCTTGAATCAGACTTATTCCGCTTGTGCTTCCTTATTCCGTTTATGCAAGCTTTTCAGTTCGAAGGATAGCATGACACGGAATATACCTATTATTAATAAGGCATAAGCGATCATGTAAACCAACGTGAAGGCCCCTAGGGCGGGTTGCCAGATAACACCGATGGAGCAAAGGATAGCCAAGATACCGAAGACCATGTACCAACCCCAGTTCCGTGTGCCGTATCGTTTCAGGTCCATCGAGTAACCGGTAGCCGAGAAGCCTCTGAACATAAGCCAGAATGCCAAGACAAACGGAAGCACCTCCATGCTAAGTCCCGGGCTTGCCATCAAGAATATACCTAAGATCAAGTCGATAATACCTCCGGCCAAATACCATCCCCAACTGCTGATACCCTTTTTGTTCGCCAAGGCGAAAGCGATCTCGAACAAGCCGCTTACGAACATAGAGACGCTGAATAAGATACTAAGCGCTACGTAGCTCGCCAATGGCGCGAACATTAAATAAATAGCGACGATGATGTAAAGCAGTCCGACCAATAGTGATAACCACCAATTCTTGACCGCATAATCCATTTTATCAATAAATGTTTTCATATTGGATAATATTTGTATTGTAATTACCCAATTAACAAAGGGAAGGAAGAAAAAGTTCTGGGTATTTGTGGCTAGGATATCCTTAAAAACTTTGTCCTTTGGAAATTAATTCTTTTCTTTGACGTTTCAAATCAATATAGGTATATAAGTACGAGGATTATGATGAAAAATTTGATAGCGATAACTTGTTTTGTCGTGGCGTTGGTGTCTTGTAATAAGGTGGAACATAAGCTGGAAGGGAAATGGCAATTGAAAACCGTAGAGGCGAATGGGGTGGTCCAGACGGTGGATACGGTTTGGTATAACTTCCAGACCTCTTTGTTCGAGTACCAATTATATGACCCGGCAAAGGACGTATATCGTACGAATTTCGGTTATAAGACGTTGGAGGGAGATACGAGACTGGATCTGGAGTTGGTCAACTATGGAGGTACACCTTTGGAACAATTCATGCGTTATACGGATTGGACCTCACCTAAACAAACTTTCACGATCGAGCAGTCATCTGTGACGAATCTGGTAATGAGCTGCGAAGGAAGAACGTATACGTTTAAGAAATTCTAAGATATCATGTGCTGTTTGATCTCAGTCCCTCATAAGGAGTACTCCAGTACTCCCTAGGAAGTACTGCGATACTCTTTGCGGAGTACTGGAGTACTTCTTACGAAGTACTCTCAGCGATGTTAGATCATGCGATCAAATCCGCTTCTATAGCTTGTGCCACCTTGATTAAATCGGCGGGGGCTATCTGTATCTGCAAGCCTCGTTGTCCGGCGCTTACATAGATCTTATCGAAGCCGGATGCCGTAGGATGGATATATGTAGGGAAATGCTTTTTCATGCCGATAGGCGAGCATCCTCCCCGGATATAACCGGTAAGCGGTAACAACTCTTTCACGGGGATCATCTCACATTTCTTGTTCCCGGATACCTTGGCCGCCTTTTTTAAGTCCACCTCGTCCGCTCCGGGGATCACGCATACGAAATAACCGCTCTTATCGCCATGTAAGATCAAGGTCTTGAATACTTGGGCGATATCTTCCCCTAGCTGCTCCGCTACATGCGTAGCGCTCAGATCATTCTCGTCTACTTCATAAGGCACGAGCTGGTAGGCGATCTTAGCCTTGTCCAGCAGGCGTGCCACGTTTGTCTTATTAATCTTCTCTTTCATCGTTTAGATCCCTTTCATGGATAATTGAACACGTTTTCTGGATAGGTCTACGCTTAGAACCTTCACCTTGACATGCTGATGGATGGAGACCACTTGGGTAGGATCGCTTACGAAACGATCCGCCAGCTCGGAGATATGGACAAGCCCGTTTTCCTTGATTCCTACATCGACGAAACAACCGAAGTTGGTGATGTTGGTCACGATACCGGGCAATACTTGTCCTTCTTTCAAATCCTCGATCGTTTTCACCGTGGGATCGAACGCGAATACTTGGATCGTTTGGCGGGGATCACGGCCCGGTTTATCCAGTTCCTCCATGATATCAAGCAAGGTAGGCATCCCGACCTTATCCGTAAGGTAGTCCGTTAGTTTTAGTTTCTTTTTAAGCGCTTTGTCGGTGATCAGGTCGGCTACCGAGCATTTTAGGTCCTTGGCCATCCGTTCGACGATCGGGTAGCTCTCGGGGTGTACGGCCGAGTTGTCCAACGGGTTCTTTCCGTCGGGTATCCGTAGGAATCCGGCGCTTTGCTCGAAAGCCTTCTCTCCCATACGGGGGACTTTCATCAGTTCTTTCCGGGAAGTGAAGGGTCCGTGCTCCGCCCGGTAATTCACGATGTTTTGCGCTAACGTAGGGCCTAATCCCGAGATGTAAGTCAGCAAATGCTTGCTCGCCGTATTCACGTTTACACCTACTAAATTCACGCAACTCTCCACGGTTTGATCCAGACTCTTTTTCAAGGCGTTTTGCTCTACGTCATGCTGGTATTGGCCGACACCGATACTCTTCGGGTCGATCTTGACCAACTCGGCCAAAGGGTCCATCAGCCGGCGACCGATGCTGACAGCTCCGCGTACCGTGACGTCGTATTCGGGAAACTCCTCCCTAGCGATCTTGGACGCGGAATAGATAGAGGCTCCGTTCTCGCTGACTACGAACACTTGTACCTTGCGGTCGTATCGTATATTCGTGATGAACTGCTCGGTTTCACGACTGGCGGTACCATTACCGATGGCAATGGCATCTATGGCGTAAGTGGCTACTAACTGGGCGACCTTAGCGGCGGCTTTGCCCTTCTCGTTCTGGGGCGGATGCGGGAAGATCGCCTCGTTATGCAGTAAATTCCCCTGCGCATCCAGACAGACCAACTTACATCCGGTACGGTATCCGGGGTCTACGCCTAATACCCGTTTTTGTCCCAAGGGAGGAGCGAGCAGCAATTGCCGGAGGTTCTCGGCAAATACCCGGATCGCCTCCTCATCGGCTTTCGCCTTGCTCTGGTTGGAGAACTCCGTCTCGATAGAGGGTTTCAGCAAGCGTTTGAAAGAATCGTCGACAGCTGTAGCCACTTGCTCGGAAACCTCTCCACGGCCTTTTACGAAACGCCGGTTTAAGCGATCCAGACAAGATTCCGCGTCGGGAGAGATACTTACACGAAGGATACCTTCCGCCTCTCCCCGTCGGAGAGCCAATAAGCGATGGGAACTGGCCCGGTTCAAAGGCTCGCTGAAATCAAAGTAATCCCGGTATTTGGCGCCTTCCTCTTCTTTCCCCTTGATCGCTTTGGATGTGATCATGGCGGTATGAGCGAAAGAGTTACGTACGGTATTACGTGCCGATTCGTTCTCGTTGATCCATTCGGCGATAATATCCCGTGCCCCTTGCAAGGCTTCTTCGGCGTTTTTCACTTCCCCCTTGATAAAGCTCTTGATACGTGCGGATAGGTTATTCTCGTTTTGCATCATAACGATCTTAGCCAAGGGCTCCAGTCCTTTTCGGCGTGCGATCTCCGCCTTGGTGACCCGTTTCGGTTTGTAAGGGAGATATAAATCCTCGATCTCGGTGCTATCCCAAGACTCCTCGATGCGTTTCCGGAGCTCGGGAGTAAGTTTTTCTTGCTCTTCTATCGTGGCGAGGATCGTTTCCTTTCGTTTGCTCAGTTCCGTCAGTTTATCCAGTTGATCTTTGATGGCACCGATTTGCACCTCGTCTAATCCTCCGGTCACCTCTTTCCGGTAACGACTTATAAAAGGTATGGTAGCGCCTTCGTTCAAGAGCCCGATTGTCCGTTCCACTTGTCCTTCCGGAATTTGTAGAAAACGGGCTATAAGCGTGTGAAATACGTTTATCATATCTAGTTTTCTTAGAATTGGAGTACAAATATACGGTTTTGCTTATATTTTCGGTCGGGATACTCACTTCTTGGGCTTATTATTTGTATCTTTCATTAATTTTCAAGAATTTTACGGCCGGAATATTCAAGCCTTTGATTAAAAAAATCAACATGGAAGTTAATACTACGGAGAACAAAACTTTGGAACAGGATTATAGGGATTTAGCAGGATTGTTATCTAATATCGTGGACTCGTTGCCCATCTACTTTTTCGTGAAGGATACGGGTGATAATTTCAGGTACGTGTACTCCAGCCCTTTGATGAACCAACTTTACGGACGATATCATAATGATGTGGTCGGGAAAACAGATTTTGACCTATTTCTAGATCCGGTCGTCGCCCAATCTTTCAGGGATATGGACGAGGAGGTGGTGAAAACGGGTAAGATGCAGCGTTTCGTGGAGCAAATGATCGATCCGAAAGGTATCTTGCGTACTATGGATACGATGAAACTGCTAGCGCCCCGTGAGGATAAGCCTCCTTATTTAGTAGGGATTTCATGGGATATTACAAAGCAAAGGCAGGTCGAGGAGGAGTTGCATAGCTATAATAAGCGCTTGGCGCTCGCATGTCAAGCGGGTAAGATCTACCCGTGGCTTTGGGATCTGGTAAACGGTACGGCGGAGCTTTCCTTGGAAGAAAACGGCCAGATCAAGCATGTGCAGATCACCCACGCTAGTTTTACGGAGAAGATCCATCCGGATTACCGGAAGGTCTATGAGAATATTACAACCGCTTTCATGCGGGGCGAGATCGATTCCATGCGATTCAGTTTCCCTTGTCGTTATTTCTCGGATGAGTATGTATGGCTGGAGAAGATCGGTGAGGTCTATGAGGCCGATCCGGACGGCAAACCGATCCGCTCGATCGGAATCCTTCGGGATATGACCGTCGATAAACGGCACGAGGCGGATGTGCAGGCCAAGCGTTTGGCGGAAGAGAGCGACCGGATGAAGTCCGCTTTTATCGCTAACATGAGCCATGAGATACGTACCCCTTTAAATGCCATCGTCGGCTTTTCTACCTTATTGGCGGAGAGTGACGATGAGGAGGAAAAAAAGGAATATCTGAGGATCATAGAGAGTAGCAATGAGTTTTTGTTGCAGTTGATCGGTGATATCTTGGATATCTCGAAGATCGAGTCCGGAAAGATGGAGTTTATTTATACGACCCTGCGTTTGAGTGAGATATTCGCTCCCCAGCAGCAAGCTTTCGCCTTGAGAGTGGCCCCGGATGTAAAGGTTATCTTTGAGTCGGACGGTAATGACTATTGTATTGTGTCGGAGAAGACCCGTTTGACTCAGGTTTTGACCAATTTCCTTTCCAACGCCGTGAAGTTCACCAGCTCGGGTTCTATACGGTTTGGTTATCGTTTGACCGATGATGGTATCTATGTCTACGTAACGGATACGGGTATGGGAATCAGTAAGGAGTCTCAAGCGAGCATATTCAATCGTTTCGTGAAATTGAACAGCTTTAAGCAAGGAACAGGATTAGGGCTTTCTATCTGCAAGACGATAATTGAGAAGTTGAAAGGTAAAATCGGGGTTGAGTCGGAGGAGGGAAAGGGCTCTACATTCTGGTTTACGATACCTTGCCAACCGATGAAAGTGAAATAAGACATTCAAGTTTGGTTGGGATTTATAGGTAAATCACCTCATCCGCCAACAACCGAATCTCATCCGGATTATGTGACGTGAAAAGAATGATCCGTTCTTCTTTCATTTGCTTTTCTCGTATTCGTTCTATAATACGATGGCTTAAGGCTTCATCCAAGCCTTTGAACGGCTCGTCCATCAAAAGGAGAGGAGAAGGGTATGCCAATGCCCTCGCTATAGCGATACGTTGTTGCTGTCCGTAACTAAGCTCTTTAGGATATCGGTTCCCGAAGGGCTCCATTTCCATTTCCTGTAAGTGTTTTTGGGCAATTCGCCGGGCTTTTTCCTCCGTGAGAAAAGAGGAGAGGGGGAGGATGATATTTTCTTCTGCGGTTAGATGGGGCAGGAGTTGCGGTTGTTGGAATATGGTGGCGATTCCAAAGTGTCTTGTGGGATGTATCTCTCCTTCCGTAGGCAATAAGATACCTCCGATTAGGTTTAATAACGTTGTTTTTCCTTTGCCTGAAGGTGCGCTAATTCCATAAATAATCCCTTTTTGAAAGGAATGGGAAAAGTGCTGTATGCCATATTGGTAACTTATATCTTTCGTGTCTAAAACTGATAATGTAGGGGTGGGGATGGTCTGATCCTCATTTGCGAAAGATATTTTAGGGGTGATATCAGCGACTTTGCTAATTCCTTTGTCAAAAAAGAAACTGATGAATACCGCCACGATTGTCCAAGCGAGCAGCTCAGGGACAGCGATAAAGTTTTGCGCCCTTTTCATCTCGCTTCCGATTCCGAATGCGCATTGCGACAAGACTTCTCCCATAATGATCGCACGCCAGCCGAATCCGGCGGCGGAGGCAAGTCCGCTATATAAGAATGGCTTTAGCTGCGGATAGATGATCTGGAATAAGACATTGGAACGTCTTATATGGAATTGACGTGCCATAATGGATAAACCCGGACGTAGATCGAGGATTCCCCGTGTCAGATTCTCTGTTAGTAGCGGGAACATGGTGAGAAAGGCGATCATCAAAGGGATGCTTTCCGGATTTAGGAATATAAGCGCCAAAAGTATGAAGGATATGACCGGGATCGAGCGCATGATGGCAAGCAGAGGTCTGAATAATTCATACACCCATTCAAAACGGGCGAATAACCCGGCCATCCCTATCGCACAAACGAATGAGATCGACATGCCTAAGACTCCCCGGAGTATAGTCGCTCCGACCGACTGATAGAAACTACCGGAGACGAGCCATTCGCAAAGTGTCCGTACGAGTCGGGGAAGTGAAGGTATCAGCTCCGGTTGGTTGGCTATAACGGCGAATAGTTGCCATCCCGCCAAGAGGATAGCGGTAGCGACTATTGTAGTGATTGTTTTTCGCGATCTCATTGTTTTTCGGGGATAAATCCGGCATCGGGAAGCCTCCCGCCGACGGCCTTGGGTTCATACTGTTCGATGAGACGCAGGAAATCCATGACGGCGTTTTTCGCCTCGATAGCCGATAAATAATGGATTTTACACCGCTCGATACTCTCAGGAGTTAAGGCCCCTTGGGCGAAGATTCCATGTTCTTCCAAAGAATGGATGGTCTCTTTCGGATATCGTACGGCTTTTTGGCAGGAGGCTCGTAAGGCATCCTCAAAAGCGATACGATATTTCTCCATCGTCGGGGTGTATACGACCGCTGTTTGGGCGAATCCGAGGGTATCGCTGTCTGTTAAGTGATTCAAGTCCGCAGTTATTCGTAAGCTGCTGTCTTTCCGTAAAGCGATGCTTAGAAACGGTTCCCCGAGCACGGCACGATTTACTTTTCCGGCTAAGATGCCTTGGGTGATTTCCCCGGCGGTATTGAAGGCGTAATTCAACGGATAGTCTGATCGCTGGCGGCCGAGATAGTACCGGGTAAGGATATCGGGAGTCGTACCGTTGCCGAATACATACAATGCCGGTTCTTTTAAGGGTGTTTTCTCGACGAGGTAAAGGGTTCCCCAGATCGGGCATCCCGCTAGTTTAATCTTGATCCCTTTATTGTACAAGTTCGCCGCATTGATCATGGGGAGTACGGCTATGTCGGTCTCCTGCTTGATCAGTAAGGCTTGCGCCAGATCAGGCGAGTCTACCACTTTTACTTGTACTTTTTTGTTATCTATAATTGGAGGATTCTCAAGCCAATCGGCGAATGC
>ERZ779924.399-NODE-399-length-21832-cov-4.77201_pt1 | contig 21832 bp, 13 predicted proteins | sample MGYA00511955_ERZ779924 | MGnify/ENA primary metagenome ERZ779924 (study PRJEB29588, sample SAMEA1969417) | human gut metagenome | biome: human gut; feature: human-associated habitat; material: faeces | place: Denmark | collected 2008/2010 ... | reverse complement strand
TTCTGCATTGATGGTCTCCGGTGTTCGATGCCCCTTCTGGAGCTGACCATCTAATTAAGGAAGCTCTTCAAAAGTACCCTTTAACAAGGAGGGGAACGGCCATTTACTTTGTGTGACAGTTAGAAGTCCTTGTGAGCCGAAATTAAAGCGGGATTTTGAAGAGTTTCCTTAACTGCTTCCCCCATCGCTCAGAGATGGGGGTTTTGAAGAGCTTCCTTGAAGTTGTCATCACGCTTTAGTAAAATGCGCAAAGAGGTATGAGAGCCGCAGGAACAATGGTGCTCTTGGCCGAACTACTTTAAGCTTATCGTATGTAAGCGCATGTCCTCGACTACCAGTTGAGAATGAATTTTCATACAGGATAGAAATATGTTTAAGAAATCTCTCGCTGCGGTTGCCGTTCTCGGCGCCTTTGCCGGTTCCGCTTTTGCGGCTGAAGTCACGATGTACGGTGTGATCGATACCGGTCTGATGTACACGTATGAAGACGTTGCTGACGGTGACGCTACTACCGATCTTGAACAGCACACGCTTGGCCTCGAAGGTGGTATCAACTCCTTCAACCGTTTCGGCGTCAAGGGTACGGAAGAGCTTGGCAATGGCATGAAGGTCGGCTTCACGCTTGAAAACGGTTTCGAGTCCGATACGGGTGCCTTGAAGACGAAGGATACGCTCTTTGATCGCGAAGCTTCCGTTTCTCTCTACGGTGACTTCGGTACGCTCTCCATGGGTCGTATGGGTGGCGTGGCTTCCTCTGCCGGTACGTACGACATCGTCTATTCCATGGCCGATGCCTTCGACGGTGGTGACAACAATATTCTTGGTCTTGCCATCTCCGGTCGTTCCGACAACATGATCACGTACCAGACGCCGAAGATTGCTGGTCTCCAGGGTACGTTCCAGTACTCTTTCAATCAGGATGGCAACGAAGACGCTCAGTCCTCCAATAACGACCAGTATGCTTCCGCGACTGTGACGGGTAACTTCGGTAACCTTAATGCGGTTCTGGCGTACGAATACATCAACCGTAATGCAGATTCCCTTGTTCGCAAGGATTTCCAGGCCGTCTATCTCGGCGGTAACTACGACTGCGGTTTTGCCAAGACCTTCGTGCTTGCTCAGTACTTTGAAGGTGCTTCTGATGCCATGGGCCTTGAAGCAAGCGACTACACGCGCGCCACTATCGACGGTGTTCCTGTTGCTAAGGCTAAGGGGCTGAAGGGCTACGGTGTTCACGTTGGTACGATCGTTCCGGTCATGAACGGTGATCTGACTGTTGGTCTGTACTATGTTGACGGCAAGATCCAAGGCTTCAACGATCGTAATAGCGATGGCACTGGTAGCTGGTCTGCCTTTGAAGACATCGATGCGACCTACCTCGGCGGTTCTGCTCGCTATGAGTACCCGCTCAGCAAGCGTACGTCCGTTTATCTTGGTGGCGGTGTCGCTCAGAGCAAGGTTGATGCCTGGAATAACAATGACAGCGATTACAAGGAATTCATCGGCCAGGCCTACACGGGTCTGACGCACCGCTTCTAATTGCGTCCTTCAGTGGATTTGACAACCCACATGAGGAATTATCAGGATGATTGAATTCGTCACCTGATGAGCTAAATGAAACCCTCTGTGAATTGCTCGCAGGGGGTTCTTTTTCTTTGGCTGTTGCTTTCCATTTTCCTCAGGGGAGAGTGTGTTTGGTTTTGTGGTTTGAGAGCAAACGACAAAACCAAACATTCAAAATGGGCGTGCATGAGAAGGTACCCGTTTGAAGATGAGCGGCTGAACCTGCGTGCAAGTCAATATGTTGAAAGGAATAGGTATGGTTTACGAAAAAGGTTTTGCCATTGTCGGTATCGGCTGTCGCTTTCCCGGTGGCGTGACCTCGCTGGATGGGTTGTGGAAGGTATTGACGAACGGGATGGACGTGGTGACGTCGGTTCCGCAAGAACGTTTTGACATTGGCCGCTACTGGCATCCCGACCGAAAGGCATCGGGGCGTACTTGTTCCGTGAGTGCCGGCATTGTCGGCGACGTTCGCAAATTCGATGCCGCCTTTTTCGGCATGAGTCCGAAGGAGGCTGAGGTCCTTGATCCGCAGCAGCGCATGGTGCTTGAAATGGCCTGGGAGGCCTTTGAAGATGCCGGCATTGCGCCGTCTGAAGCAGCCGGGACGAAGACGGCCGTTTATATCGGCGCGGCTTCGACCGACATGGGGATCATTCATGCGGACGATCCGTGCGTCATGGGCCCCTACGCCATGACGGGGACATCGCTCTCCATCATTGCAAACCGCCTCTCGTATTTCTTTGACCTGCACGGCCCGAGCATGACGATCGATACGGCCTGCTCGTCGAGCCTTGTTGCGCTCCATGAAGCCTGCCGCGCGATGGAAGCCGAAAACCTGCCGATGGCCTTGGTGGGCGGCGTGAATGTGCTGCTTTCCCCTATGTCCTTTGTGGGCTTTTCGAAGGCGCACATGCTCTCCGCCGACGGCCGCTGCAAGGTGTTCGACGAAAAGGGCAACGGCTACGTGCGAAGCGAAGGCGGTGCGGTCATTTTGATCAAGCCTCTGGAAGCCGCGCTTCGCGATCATGACGCCATTCATGCGGTCATTCGTGCAACAGGTGTCAATTCCGACGGCCGCACGAGCGGCATTGCGCTCCCCAACGGCGAAGCGCAAAAGGCGCTTTTGGAATCTATTTACGAGGACAAGCGGATCGATACGTCTCGCATTGCGTATGTTGAGGCGCATGGTACGGGAACGGCCGCAGGCGATCCGATTGAAACGAAGAGCATCGGCGAAGTGCTCGGGCATCATGATCAGAACGATGCGCCGCTTTGGATCGGATCAGTAAAGGGTAATCTCGGCCACTTGGAAACCGGATCCGGCATGGCAGGGCTGGCTAAGGTTTTGAACGTCCTTGAACATCAGTGCATTCCGCCCAACATTCAGATGAAGACGCCGAATCCCAAGATCGACTTCAAGGGACTGGGCATTCGCGTGCCGACTGAAAACGAGCCTCTACCGAAGGTGGGCGGCAAGGAAGGCGTGCTCGCGTGCGTGAATTCGTTCGGTTTCGGCGGTACGAACGCGCATGTGCTTCTCGAAGAAAAGCCGAAGATTGTGGATGTTGAGGATGCTGCGTTTGAAAGTGGCATTCTTCCTCTCATGATTTCGGCTCGCAGTATGGAAAGCCTGCAGGATCTGGCACGCGCTTACAACGAGCGCCTGCAGGGAGCGGATGCGGCGTATTACAACCGTACGGCCTGTGCCTGCGCACGCCAACGCGAGCGTCTTCCTTATGTGCTGATGATCAATGCCAGGACCTTGGAAGAAGCGCTTGTGACTGTGGCGTATTTTGCCGAACATGGCGCGCTTCGCGACGATCTGCCTGCTGCGGTTGAACATAATGCTCTTCCTCACCAGAGTAAGATCGCATTCGTGTATTCGGGCAATGGCAGCCAGTGGGTCGGCATGGGAGCGGACTTGCTTGCGAATTCGCGGGGCTTTGGCTTAGTGATCGATGAGATCGATGCGTTCTTTAAGCCGCTTGCCGGTTGGTCGATTCGCGATTATCTCTCGCAACCAGCGGAAGTCTGGATGTTGGAGAAGACTGAAGTGGCTCAGCCGCTTCTCTTTGCCATTCAAGTAGGCTTGACGACCTTGTTGCGCGAAGCCGGTGTTCATCCCGGAGCGGTTACGGGTCACAGCGTGGGTGAAGTGGCGGCAGCTTGGGCTGCAGGCGCTCTGACGCTTTCCGATGCCGTGAAGGTGATTTACGAGCGATCCGCACTGCAGGGAAAGATGCACGGTTCCGGCACGATGGCCGCGGCCAAGTGTGACGAGGACAAGCTGATGGCGCTTCTTGCCGACAAGCGCGGTGTGGAGGTGGCCGGTTGGAACGCGCCCGATAACTTTACGCTTTCTGGCGATGCGGATGAAATCGATGCACTCAAGCCGCTCGTCAAGGCGCAAGGCGGGCTCTTCAAGCGCCTGCCCCTTGCGTACGCCTTCCACAGCTCCAAGATGGCTCCGCTCGAAGGTGAAGTGCTCTCGACGCTCTCCGGCCTGAAGCCCGTTGAAACGAATGATGTGCGCTTTGTCTCGAGCGTGACGGGGGAAGTGACGGCCGGTAATACCCTCACGGCTCACTATTGGTGGCAGAACGTGCGTCGGCCCGTTCGCTTTGAAGCGGCGGTCGATACGCTCGTGGCCGAAGGCTTTACACACTTTATTGAAGTGGGCCCGCACGCCATTCTGGGCGGCTACATGCGTGCCATTGCGAAAAAGCATCAGATCGACGTCAAGATCGGCTATCTGATGCATCGCGCTGGAAATTGGGCCGGCGTGCGACGTCAGTTTGCAGCAGTCATGGCTTTGGCGCTTACGTCCGATGCATGGCCCGAAACGGAGCGTGACCGCACCCTGCCGCGCTATGCCTGGAATAAGAAGCTCCTGTGGGCAGCGCCCACCACTGAGTCGTGGAGGCTTTTCGAGAATAATCGCGTGCATCCGCTTTTGGGGCGTCCGGTACCGCATGCCGAACATGTTTGGGAACACACGGTGGATCTGCAGGTTGCACCGTGGCTTGCCGGTCATGAAATCGATGAGACGGTTTTGTTCCCTGCTGCCGGTTATCTGGAGATGGCCGTTGAGGCTGCACGCCTCACGATGAAGCCCGCGCATGCGATGGAACTCGACAATCTGGCGATTCTGCGTCCGATGGCGCTTTCCGCTGAATCGACCAAGATCGTGCAGACGCGCGTTATGGGGGCGGGAATGATCACGCTCACCTCGCGTGATCAGCTTTCGGCCGAAGAGCCGTTACTGCATTTGGCAGGACGTGTTATTGCGTCCGATGCCCCAAAGCCTCAGGACGAGCCCTGGACGGAGCGCATCAAGACCGCCGGCCAAGCCTGCGACGTCGAAGCATTTTATGCGGGCCTTGCCGACATCGGTCTGACCTACAAGGGGGCTTTCAAGCCCATCAAGTCTGCCTGGACCTTTGCGGGCGAGGACGGACTGGCAAGCGACGTGTTGGTCGAGCTCGTTTCTCGCGATCCGGCTGCCGACATGGGCATGGGGCTTTCGCCCGCACTTGTCGACGGTGCGCTTCAAGGTCTCTTCTTTGCATTGGTCGAACGCTTGCGCCATCAGTTTGACGATGCCAAGTCGTCTTATCTCCCGAGCTGGTTCGGACGAACGATCGTCTGGTCCCAGGGTACGCCTGCTTGGGCCGAAATTCATCTCGTGCAGGTGACGGAACGCTCGGCCAAGACTCGAATTCTGCTTCGCAATGCTGAAGGCGACGCGCTTGCACTCTTTGATGACGTGCGCTTCCTGCGCGTGCATCATAAGTCGAAGCACATTGATCCGGCTTTCTATACCGAACATTGGTTCAAGTACCCGACCGATCGCGAGGCCCTGGTGAAGGGGGATGATCTGACGGCGCTTGCTGCTGCGGTGCGTGAAGCTGCGAAGGGTTACGAATGGTCGGCTGAAAAGGCTGTTGAAACGGAAGAGCTGCTTCACTGGCTCGTGCTTGCCTACGTGCGCGAGGCTGTGCGCAGCTATGATGAATGGTTGCCCGAAGAATTTCTCTTTGCCGAGGGTTTTACGGTGGAGGCGCTCGACGATTGGCGCGCCTTCATGACAAATCTGCTCGTGCAAAATGGATTGGCTGAAGCGGATGACGGTCTGGTGCGCGTGGCATGCGATACGGAGTGCCCGTCATCCGACGTGATTTACCGTACGCTTCTGGCAACCGAACCCACACGTTGGCCGCTTTTGACGGCGCTTGATGCTGTGGGTCGCAGCATTCCGAATCTTCTGACCGGGAGTGTGACGCTCGACAGCCTCTTGCCGGAGCGTAAGGGGACGTTGAAGACACTGCTTTCGCACATGCCTCAGCGCGCGCTTCTGACGGCCTCCATGCGCAGCTGGCTGGAAGATATGAAGGGACTCGCGAAGATGCGCGACGCCCAGGCTCGCCTGCGTGTTCTGGTCGTGGGTGAAACGGGCGGGAGCTTTTATACCGAATTGCGCGCCTCGCTTGATGAATCCGCGCAGTGCACCTTCGTGATTGGCAACGAAGTGGCGGCCGATCGCGTGAAGTCGGTCTTCGAGCATGCGGTGGGCGTGGATGTGATGACGCTCGAGGCATGGTTGCGTGAGGCTCAGCACGCGTCCTTTGACGTGGCACTTTTGCCCGACGGCCTGGCTTTCCATGAAAATGTGCCGGCTGTTTTGAAGCATCTGTCTGATGCGCTCCTTCCTTGCGGCGTGGTGGCGATGGTAGAAACGGCACCGCACGCGTCCGTCAATCTGCTCGAAGGGGCTGATGAAGCCTGGTGGGTGAAGGGCGAAGAGAAGGGCATCTGCCGTCTGGCGTCTGCTGACGCGTGGTTAGATGCGCTCGCCCGTGCGGGCTTTGAGGCATCTCGCGTGGATGAAGAAGCTCTCTCCATTTCGCCTCGTATGCTGCTTGCCGGCGTGAAGAAGACTGCTACAGTCGACGTGCCGGCAAGCGAAGCCGGCCTTCCCGTTCAGGTCTTCACGGTGCATCATGATGCGGGCGGCACAGCGGCGCTACTCGTTAATACGCTCGAAGCAGCCGTGGCCGAACGCATGCATGGTGAGGATGTCAAGGAAATTCCGTTTGTCGTGACGACGGTTTCGGACAACGAGGCACGTGATGCTGCATTCTGGGCGAGTGTGGCCGAAACCCTCCCCGAAGGCACGCGCGTTGTATCGCTCATCGACCTTGAGATCGGCGATCGCATGATTGATGCGCAGGCTTTCCCGCAAGGCTCGTTTGCTCTGATGCAGGGACTGCAGATGGCGGTTTCGAAGGGTACGCTTGCAGAAGGCATTGAGCTTGTTTCGATCACGGGCGCGCTTGCTGCAATTGATGGAGCCGCTTCGATCAAGGGAGCAGGCCTTGCCGGCATGACGCGTGTCTTTGGCAACGAATGCCAGGCTGTGCACGCGGGCGTTCTGAGCCTTCAGGATGCGACGGAAAAGACGCTTGAGCGTGCGGCCGACATGCTCCTTAATGCTAAGCCGGATGACGTTGAAGTCTTGATCGCCGAAGGCGTACGTTACAAGCGCTTTGTGTCTCAGCATCAGGAAAGTGAGATGCGTGCGCCCGCTGCGTGCGGTGAGGGCGCGGCCAAGGTGCTGGCTTTCGATATGCCGGGGAGGCTTGATCACCTCTACTGGAAGGATGTGCCCATGGACGACTGTGTGCTTGCGCCCGACGAGGTGCGCATTGCCGTTCGCGCGACGGGGCTCAACTTCCGTGACGTAATGTGGGCGATGGGGTTGCTGCCTGAAGAAGCTCTGGAAAATGGGTTCTCGGGTCCCACCATGGGGCTTGAAGCATCCGGCGTCGTGACGGCTGTCGGTGAGAACGTCACGCACGTTGCGCCCGGAGATGCAGTAGTGGGCTTTGCCCCAGCGTGTTTTGGTACCGTTATCACGACGAAGGCTGAGGCCGTGGCGAAGATGCCGTCGAATCTGACGTTTGCCGAAGCGGCATCCGTGCCCGTCGTCTTCTTTACATCCTGGTACGCCATTTCGTATTTGGGTCACGCACGTCGCGGCGAGTCGATCCTGATCCACGGCGCTGCGGGTGGTGCCGGGCTTGCGGCCATTCAGATTGCGAATCTTCTGGGACTCGAAGTCTATGCGACGGCCGGATCCAATACCAAGCGAGCGCTTCTTCGTCGTCTGGGCGTCAAGCATGTCTACAACTCTCGCTCCCTTGCCTTTGCCGACGAAATTCGGCGCGATACGAACGGGCGAGGGGTGGATCTGGTGCTCAATTCTTTGGCGGGTGCCGGTGCGGAAAAGTCGCTCGGACTGCTTGCGCCTTTCGGCCGGTTCCTGGAGCTGGGCAAGCGCGACTTCTTTGCTGATACGCCGATGTTCCTGCGTCCCTTCCGCCGTAATCTCTCCTACTTCGGGATCGACGTCGACCAGATGCTCGTCGACTGTCCGGACTTGGCGAACGAACTCTTTACCGAAGTGCTCAAGCACTTTGAAAACGGCGACTTCCGTCCGCTTCCGATGACGCTCTTTGCGTCTGATCGCGTGCAGGAAGCCTTCCAGACCATGCAGCAGTCGCACCATATCGGCAAGTTGGTTGTCACGTATGAAGCAAATGCGTCGACGGCGGCTGAAAAGCCTGCAGCCGATTGGGCTGTGGAAGGCACTGTTGTTGTGACGGGCGGCCTTGGCGGCCTTGGCCGCAAGGTGGCCGAACGCATGGTTGAGCGCGGAGCCAAGGCACTGGTGTTGCTCTCTCGCTCCGGCGCTGCTTCGGAAGACGCTAAAGCTTTTGTGCGACGGATTGAAGATACGGGCGTTAAAGTGGTGACCCCTGCGCTTGACATCACATCTGGCGAGTCTTCCGCCTTCTTCAAGGTGATGGATGAGGTTCTGGTCGGTCTGCCGCCGGTCATGGGTGTCGTCCATGCTGCGGGTGTGCTCGCCGACGCCGCTTTTGTCAATTTGACAGCCGAAGCCTGTGAGAAAGTTTGGTGTCCGAAGGGAACTGGAGCGGTTCGACTGGCTGACTATCTGATGCTGCGCAGCATCATGCCCAATTTCTTCGTGATGTTCTCGTCTGCTACGGTGCTCTTGGGCAATCCCGGACAGGCCAATTACGTGGCGGCCAACATGGCACTCGAGTCGCTTGCCGGCAACCTTCGTGCCAAAGGCATGCCCGTGCATGTCATCGGTTGGGGTCCTGTGGGAGATGTGGGCATGTTGCTTGCCAATCCGCAGGCGCACAGGCTCCTTGAAAATACGCTGGGCACGCCCGCGCTCGCATCCGGCGACGTGCTTGATGCCATGGAAACGGTCATTCATGTGCGCGAGCCCGCTTCGCACTTCTTTGCGATTGACTGGTCGCGTGTGCAGAAATTGCCCGTTGTGCGCGAAGCGCGCTTTGAGGGTATCTGGAAGCGCATGGGTCGCCATACCGTGCAGGCAGTCTCCATGGCTGAGCTTCTAGCCGGCAAGTCGGCCGACGAAGCGATCCTCATGCTTACCGACCTCATTGCGCAGGAAGTGGCCAAGCTCATGGGCATCAGCGTCAAGGAATTGAACGTTCATCAGCCCATTTCCGACATCGGCATGGACTCTCTGATGGTGGTGGAGCTTGCCGTTGCGCTTGAAGAGCGTATCGGGCTCAAGATTCCGGCTGTGTCGCTCTCGGGCGGTGCAACCATTCAGACGATGGCCGAGCGCTTCTGGCAGATGCTCAACAAGTCGAACGAAGACGAGCAGGTGCTCGATGCGATTGCAGGCCAGCACGGTCTTGAACTCTCCGGCGACATGAAGAGCAGCGTGCTCAAGGATGCTGCCCGCTGAGTTCGGTCCAGACATTTCGAAGGCAAAATTTTCAGAATTTGAAAGAAGGAATCAGAGCAAATGGCTGAGGAAGGCAACAATCAGGGTAAAAACCTTTTCGGTCTTTCGGGGGATGACCGTTCTGCGCTTCTGTCGCGTCTGAAGCGCACCGGATCCGCTTCGCTTCAGCCCCGGGAGGGCCGTACGCTTGAAGCCGTGCAGTGGCGGGCGGATCCCAAAATGACGAAATTTGATGAATTCCCTGCCTACAAGCAGCTTCGAATGGAGCGCATCGTGGCTGCACGAGCTGGGATTTTGAATCCTTTCTTCCAGTGCCATGATGACATTGCCAAGGCGGAAACCCGAATCAACGGCGAAACCTTCCTCAACTTCTCGACTTACGACTATTTGGATCTGAATGGTCATCCGGCGCTTGAAGAGGCGGCGGTCGATGCGCTCAAGCGCTGGGGTACGAGTGCGTCTGCATCTCGCCTCGTTTCGGGCGAGCGCCCGCCGCACCGTATGCTCGAGCACACCATTGCCGGTCTCTACGATGCGGAGGACTGCGTCGTCTACGTGAGCGGTCATGCAACGAACGTCTCGACCATCGGAAAGCTCTTCGGTCCTCAGGACGTGATCTTTCACGACGCCCTTTCGCACAACTCCATCGTGATGGGGGCGCAGACGTCGGGCGCGAAGCGCATCAGCTTTCCGCATAACGACATGGAAGCCTTGGAACGACTGCTTCAGGAGCATCGTCCCAAGGCGCAGCGTGCGCTTATCGTTACCGAAGGTGTCTTCTCCATGGACGGCAACATCGCCCACCTTCCTGAACTTGTGAAACTCAAGAAGACCTGGGGGTGCTTCCTCATGCTTGATGAAGCGCATTCTTTGGGCGTCCTGGGTGCAACGGGGCGAGGTACAGCCGAACACTTCGGTATCAATCCGAAGGAAGTGGATCTCTGGATGGGGACGCTCTCGAAGACCTGCTGTGGCTGCGGCGGCTACATTGCCGGAAGCGCTGAAGTTGTCGAACTTTTAAAGTTCACGTCGCCGGGCTTTGTCTACAGCGTCGGCATGTCGCCTATTCTCGCCGCTGCATCGGATCGAGCCATTCATCTCATGCTGGCCGAGCCCGAACGCGTGAAGAAGCTGCAGGAGGTGAGCCACGAGTTTGTTCGCTATGCAAAGGAAAAGGGGCTCGACACCGGTGCTGCCGAAGGCTATGCCGTCGTGCCGCTCATGCTCGGCAGCTCTCTTCTGGCAGGCAAGCTTGCTGCGCGTCTCTTTGAGCGAAAGGTGAATGTCATGCCGATCATCTATCCGGTGGTGGAAGAGGGGGGCGCACGCCTGCGCTTCTTCCTTTCGGCGGCACACGACATGGAGCATATTCATCGTGCAATTGATCTCGTATGCGAAGAATTGCCCAAGGCACGTGAAGAAGTGACCAAAATGACGGGCAAGGATTGAATCATTGCCGATGACAATGCAGCGGACAGTCAAAGACAATATGTCTAGATGTCCGAAGCAGTAAGACACCTTTTCTGGAACGATTCTCTCAACAAAATGATTCACGTTTTTTCTTCCGGCATCTCAAAGATTCAAAATCTTGAAATGTTTCTTCAGGATGAAATCAAAAAATATGGTGAATTGACTTTTCACGGTGCTTGGGAGAGCCCTAAGGCGCAATCGGGTGATCTCGTCATCGGATGGGGGCATAAGAAAACGGCGGAAAAAGCACGTGTCTTTGCGCATAAGCATGCGCTTCCTTATCTGGCACTAGAGGACGGCTTTCTACGCTCTCTGCGGCTTGGTGTTGAGGGGGAGCAACCCCTGTCTCTGTCGTTCGATCGTACTGGCGCTTATTACGATGCCGGCTCAGCGTCCGACTTAGAGGCCATGCTCAACAATACAGGCTGGTGTACGGGGACGGTCTTGGAAGAGGCGTGTGCAGCCATTGTGCGCTTTAAGTTTTATGACCTTTCTAAATACAATAACGCTCCCTCCTTTACGTCTGCAGACAAGGTCAAGCTTTATAACAAAGCGGGTGTCAAGCCCGGTCAAAAGCTGATTCTCGTTGTCGACCAGACGGAGGGGGATGCAGGCATTGCATTGGGAAATGCCAACGCGCAGTCTTTTCAAGCGATGTTGTCGGCTGCCTTGGCAGTTCCCGATGCGGTGGTTGTTGTCAAAACGCATCCCGACGTATTAAGCGGCAAAAAGCGCAGCTGCTTCGGCACGCTTCCGCCTAATGTCTATGTGATGTCGGAGAGTTTTGCGCCGCTCTCCTTTGTGGAGGCCTTTGATGAGGTCTATGTCGCCACTTCTCAGATGGGGTTTGAAGCTCTTCTGATGGGAAAGGTTGTACACACCTTCGGGGCACCCTTCTACGCCGGCTGGGGATTGACTATTGATCATGGTGACATCCCGGGACGACGCAAGGGTCGACCAACGCTTGAGCAGATGTTCGCGGCAGCTTATCTCAAGCTCTGCCGCTATGTGAATCCCGTCACGAAGTCCCGCATTGCCTTGGCGGAGGCCATCGACATCATGGCGGCCCGCCGACAGGCCAATGAAGAAAATCGCCGCGATTACGTTGCCGTCGGATTCCGACGCTGGAAGTGGCCGCATGTGAAGGCTTTTGCATCGTCTACGGGCGGGACCATTCAATTTGAAGGTGAAGTCGAGTACGGTATTGACCTGGCTGCTCAGGAAGGTAAGACTGTGCTTATTTGGGCAGGCAAGGCAACCGATGCCGTGGTCGCTCGCTGCCGTCGGCGTCATGTGCCGCTCATTCGAATGGAAGACGGCTTCCTGCGCTCCGTAGGGCTCGGAGTCGACTATCACTATCCCTTCTCGCTGGTGATGGATGATTGCGGGATCTATTTCGATCCGGCACGGCCTTCCAGACTCACCCATATCCTTCAAAACATTCAAAAGCATCCGGATCTACCTCGTCTGCTTGAACGAAGCGACAAGCTGATTCAGCTGATTGTGGGAAATGGCTTGAGCAAATACAACACGCCGTCTGATCCTGCAGTTGTCGAGCAGCTACAAGCTTTACCGAGGGATCGCACCATTGTGCTGGTACCGGGACAGGTGGACGGTGATGCGTCGGTGAAGCGCGGTGGGGGGATGATTCAGTCGACAGAACATTTGCTATGCGCCGTTCGGCAGATCTGCCCGACAGCCTTCATTATTTTTAAGCCGCATCCGGATGTGGTGAGCGGCATGAAGAAGGGAAGGATTTCGGAAGAGGTATTGATGAAATGCACAGACTTGGTTCTTACATCAGGTAGTTTGAACGATTTCTGGCCTTATATTGACGAGCTCCATACGCTCACAAGCTTGTCGGGATTTGAAGCATTGCTTCGTGAGGTAAAGGTCATCACATATGGAAAGCCGTTTTATTCGGGATGGGGATTGACGGTAGATCGTATAGCTGAAAAGCAGGTCAATACAGGGTTAACCCCTGGAGAGCTTGTCGCAGGGATTATGATACTCTACCCGAAATATTGGGACTGGATGACGGAAAGCTTTTGCAGGCCTGAAGACGTCTGCCACAGAATCCTGCATAAGGAACAGCCCGACATCAAATGGTGGGTGAAGTGCCTGCGTGCAGTTGAGTTATTTTTAAAGAAGTTGGAATTGCTTTAATGGTAATTGACAACTTTTAACGAATGATTAGAGAAGATTTGAAATGAAGAAAACGGGCATGTTTTTGCTGGCTTCCATATCGGTCTTGATACTGCCCGGTTGTCAAGTACCGCGCGGTCTGCAACATGAGGTCGCGGTACCTCAAGTAGTTGTTGATAAGCAACAATCTGAAGAGCTTCAGCAATTCGCCAAGACCCTCGTCGAGCAGCCGATGGGAAGCGTCGAAGTGAGCAATTCGACGCACTTTGGTTCAGCTCAAATGTCGAAGGATCGTGAATATGTGAACGGTCTGGGTGAAATGTGCTATCGCTTCACCGTAACCACCGAAAATGATCGTCAGCATATTGCCGTCTGTCGCGGCAAGGATCAGCAGTGGCGCTATGTCGAGCTCGTGCACTAAAATCCCTTCCTTTTGGATCGATCTGCAACGCGGGGCGATTGTCGAAGCACGTGTGATCTCCGCGCTCATGTTGCGCGAGATTCATACGATCAACGGTAACAGCAGGTTGGGTTACCTCTGGGTGTTGATTCAAAGTGTGTTCAGCATTGGAGTGTTTTGGGCCGTGCGTCATTACATGGGAGCTGGTCAAGCACCGCACGGCATGGGCATGGCCATGTTTTTGGCAATAGGCTTCGGTGTTTGAAACATTTTTTGGGTAATCGGATTTAATGGTTGATATGCCGTGGTGAGAATTATTTTTCACAACGGGCGGAATGGTTGACACGTGGCCACTTTTGGTGCATACTTTCCTCACCACATGAAAAAGATGTGGTCGGGCTTGGCGGCCCGAACTCAAAGGCGTTCAGTCGCCGATCGTTTGTCGAGCGGCTTTTTTATTGGCTGAACGAGATGGGTACGTGTTCCACATACCCATCGGCAAGTCTCCGTTTATGGGACGGACTTGCGGGGCATCGAAAGATGCGCTGGTACCTTTGAGCCAGTCCGCCAACCCGCAAGTCCTGCCCACCATCTTGGCGGATGGTATGCAGATCTCAATTGCATTCAAAGGAGACTTCAATGTCTGCGATCACCATGTTCTCGTTTGAGAATACCTCTGTCCGTACACTCGGAACCCCTGAACTTCCTCTGTTCGTCGCAATCGATGTTGCAACTGCTCTTGGATACAAGAATCCGAAGGTTGCTCCCGCTCAGCACGTCGATCCTGAAGACCTCATCAAGCAGGAAATCACCGACAAGCTCGGTCGTGCTCAGGCGGTCAACTGCGTCAACGAGTCTGGCCTCTACGCTCTGATCTTCGGCTCCAAGCTCGAATCTGCCAAGCGCTTCAAGCGTTGGGTTACGTCCGAAGTTCTTCCCGCCATCCGCAAGAACGGCCATTATGAAGTGTCCACGGCATCGAACACGCTTTCCAGTGAAGAGCAATACGAGATTCGCAAGGCTGTGAAATCCCGCGCAAAGAATAGCTCGATTCACTACCAAACGATCTACAACGCCCTGTACGACTACTTCAAGATCGCAAGCTACAAAGACTTGACCAAGGGGCAACTTCAGGCTGCACTCACGTTCATTCACACGTGCGAGCTCAAACCACAGTTGACCCAGCCAGAGATCCCTGAAGGTGCTTTGGTTCTAGAGGGGTTCGAGGCAGAGCGTATCGCCCATTTCGTGTATTACTGGCGCTACTTGTTTAGGCCTGACCTTGAGTTAATCCTGCGTCTTCTGCAAACAGTGAACTCGCCTAAAGCGGCACAGTTCTACGAAGCGGTGACAGAGCTTCACCTGCCCTTGTTAGAGATGACGTTGGAGAAGCATGGCTACTCCATCAAGGAGATGAGTTGCTATAAGCACCTTGTGACCCAGCGAAACTAAAGTGAACCAACCATGACCGAAAATCCTTTCCAGTTACCCGGATATCAGGTGATCGGCATGCAGGATACGGGGGTGGCATTCGATGTCCACCTCCAACCACCTTCTCCTGTTGCCTGTTCCTCCTGTGGCACCATCGGAGACTTCGTTAAGAACGGGACACGTGACATAAGAGTCATGGATTTACCCGTGCACGGGAAGCCCGTGACGTTGTGGATTGCACGACAGCGCTTCCAATGTAAGTCTTGTGGCTCGACATTCAGACCAGAGCTACCTGGGATTCATCCCGATGCCAAGATGACAGAACGACTTCATCAGTACATTGAGCGAGAAGCCTTTAATGGCACCCATAAGGCTCTAGCAGAGCGCGTAGGAGTTGACGAAAAGACAGTCCGCACTATCTTCTCTCAACGGCTCGTGGCGCTCAATCAAGACTACAAACCGGAGATGCCAACCATCATCGGTGTTGACGAATTGTTCCTGAATCGGAAGTACAGAGGGATCATCACAAACATCGGACAACAAACCATTGTCGATGTTTTGGAAAACCGAAACAAACCAACGATTGAAAAGTTCTTAAAGGATCACGACACTAAGAACATTGAGATCGCAAGCATGGATATGTGGGGACCCTATCGACAAGCGTTCCATGAAGTCCTTCCAGATGTCTTGATTGTCGTTGACAAATTTCACGTTACACGTATGGCAAACGATGCCCTTGAGAAGCTCCGTAAAGGGCTCCACAAGAGCCTCACATCCACGGAAAGGCGACAACTCAAAGGAGATCGAAAGATCTTGCTTAAACGCGAAAACACGCTCTCTGACACGGAAATATTGACCTCGACTGGTTGGCTCAATAACTTTCCTCAGCTACTCGATGCATACAAAACAAAGGAGCGCTTTTTTGATATATGGGATCTTGCAAACGATCCATATGAAGCTAAGCAAATGCTGGAAGCGTGGCGAAGTTCCATACCAGAGAAACAATTGGATATTTGGGCAGACTTGGTAAAAGCAAGCCGGAACTGGGAAGATGAAATCCTGAATTATTTTGCTACAGGGAAAGAAGTCACTAACGCTTTGACCGAGTCTCTGAATCGCAAAATACGCGATAAGAACCGCGATGGCCGGGGTTATTCGTTTGACGTGCTTAGAGGGAAAATCCTGTTTTCCACCCCTCACAAAACCAGGCGAGTCACTAACCGAAGTTCGCCGTTCAAATCCAACACAACACAGTTCAAGATGATGTATTCGATCTTAGATTTGTTTCAACGTACAGAGCTAGAAGAAGACATCGTCATTGACTATGGTGTTGATCTATCAACCATCTAAGCGAATATTTTGTGGTTGGTTTGAACCTCTCAAATCAACCACTTATTCCGAATACCCATTTTTTCTTTCCTTTGATGGTTGACAAGAGACAATCAGGGCGCGGCTCCCGACGTCCCCTCAGGACGTCTTCAGACAGCACCGCGCCGTGACTCTGCGCCATTGTGCGCAATCCCCGAACGATGCGCCACCTCTCTTCAACCCCACCCACAGACTCGCGCCCTTCCTTCTGCCGCAACCCTTCCGGACTTTCATCCCCGTTCGATAACTGAAGAACACCCCCGGCTCGGACCGACGTCCCTCGAAGCGTTCTCCAAACCTTGCCCCACGTTTGACGCAGCGGATCCGACGCCGTGAACCGCGACGCTTCGCCATGGAAACGAACCGACGATGCGGGCCGCATCGATTCGTTCTCCCGTTTCCGCCTTCTCCTTCGAGCCTGTCCGCGCATTTCAGAACAAAGGGTCCTTCTTTCGTCTCAGGACGGATTGAAAAGCCCCTGCATCGGCGTTCTCTACAGCACCAACTCTGGAGAACAGGTGTTGCTTTCACGCAACAAACGGGCTGAAAACGGCGTTTTTGCCGGTTGAGCGAAACGGCGGTTTCTCAACATCGGCGGCCCCCTGCCCGCCCTCACGCCTGCGTTCACGTACATGAGAACCATCTCGCCCGATGGTCCGCCACCCTCATCCGCTCGTCTCCCCGTCTTTGCCTGCTGTCGCTTTAAAGCGACTGTACCGCACGCGTTTCCATCATCAGGCTCCGATCTGGGCCTCTAAGGCGTTTGTCTTAAGACAATTTGCCGAAATCCCCTCTCCCGCATCAAGGAATGTCGAAATTTCGTCGTCTTTCGACGTCCTTCGGTCGTCCGGTGCTTCTGGACGGGATCAGAATGAATTCATGAACGTGCACGCGCCGTCGACGACCCCGGGCGACGGCGTCCTCAGACTCCAACTACCGCACGTCAAGGAACCATTCCATGCTCATGTACAACTTTGTCTCGGCCTTTGCGGCCTGCCTCGTCATCATCCTGCTGGGCGAGGTGCTCTCCAAGTTCACGAAAGGCTGGGTTCCGTCGGTCTTCATCTCCGCCGTGCTGATCCTCATCGCCTTCTGGACCTTCCTCCCAAAGACGCTCGTTGCGGACTCGAAGCTTCTGCCGCTGGGCTCCTCCGTCGCCATCTTCCTCCTCATCACCCACATGGGCACGCTCTTCAGTCTCGAGCGCCTGCTCCAGCAGTGGAAGACCGTGGTCATCTGTATTGCGGGCCTCGCCGGGCTCGTGGGCCTGTGCTGGTTCGTCGGTCCGCTCTTCATGGACCGCACGCTCGTCATCGCCGGCATCCCGCCGCTCGCGGGCGGCATCGTGGCCACCACGATGATGCAGAAGGCCGCGCTTGACGCCGGTCTTGCCGCCGCAGCCGTCTTCGCGATCGTCATGTACTGCGTGCAGGGCTTCGCGGGCTACCCGCTCACGGCCGTCTGCCTCAAGCTTGAGGCCCGCCGCCAACTCGCCGCCTTCCGCGCGGGCAAGGTCGAGGACAAGGGCGAGGACGCCCGCAAGGTCATGGCCGACGCACTCGCCATGCCCGGCAACGAATCCAAGCAGGGCGTGCTCGCCACGCCCAAGGCCTGGAACACGCCGTACTTCGTGCTCCTCAAGGTCTCGCTCGTCGCCTGGCTTGCCTTCGTGCTCGGCGTGCTCACGCCGGTCAACGGCGCCATCTGGGCGCTCGTCTGCGGCGTCGTCTTCTGCCGCCTCGGCTTCCTCGAGCCCAACGTGCTCTCGCGCACCGGCTCGAAGGACTTCCTCTTCCTCGCTCTGATCATGTTCGTCTACAGCGGTCTCGGCGACAGCAATCCCGAAATGATGGCGAAGCTCATCTGCCCGATGGTCCTCCTGATCATCATCGGCGTCGTCGGCATGGCCGTCGTCGCGGCGATCGTCGGACGCTTCCTCAAGATCTCCCCCTATCTCGGCTTCGCAACCTGCCTCACCGCTCTCTACGGCTTCCCCTTCGACGCGATCATGACCGAACGCATCTGCCAGGAGGAAGGCGCCGACAAGGCCGAGGTCGACTTCCTCATGAGCCGACTCTTCCCGCCGATGATCGTGGGCGGCTTCGTGACGGTGACGATCACCTCCGTCATTCTCGCGGGCTTCTTCGTCAAGCTCTTCTGACGGAAGACCTCAAACCTCTTTTCATTCAGGCGCAGCGCTTCCGCACGGGACCTGCGCCTGAAGACCCTTGACAGGACCAAAAAATGACACTCCAGGAACTCATGACCCGCTGGAACGGGTACCAGATCGAAATGCGCCGCTGGTTCCACCAGCACCCCGAAGAAAGCACGAAGGAAGTCCGCACTGCCGAACGCATCCGCGCCGAGCTCGACCGCGCAGGCATCCCGTGGCGTCCCTGCGGCCTCGGCACGGGCACGCTCGCCCGCATCGAGGGCGCTCAGCCCGGCCGCACGATCCTTCTTCGCGGCGACATCGACGCGCTCTCCGTCAACGAGGAGACCGGACTTCCCTACGCGAGCGAGGTTCCGGGCGTCATGCACGCCTGCGGGCACGACTGCCACATCTCGATGCTGCTCACGGCCGCAATGATCGTCAACGAAATCAGGGACCGTCTCAAGGGCACGATCGTCTTCGCCTTCCAGCCCGCCGAGGAGCTGGGTCTGGGCGCGCGCGCCATGATCGAGGAAGGCGCGCTCGAGGGCGTCGACGCCTGCTTCGGCATGCACGTCTGGTCCGACTATCCCGCCGGCACGGTCGCGCTGCGCAAGGGGCCGATGATGGCCTCGGGCGATCAGTTCAAGATCCACGTCCGCGGCAAGTCCACTCACGGCGCCCAGCCGCAGCTCGGCGCCGACGCGCTCATCATGGGCGCCGCCATCGCGCAGAACCTGCAGACGATCGTCTCCCGCGAGACCTATCCCGGCGACACCGCCGTCGTGACGGTCGGCAAGTTCCACTCGGGCACCCGCTTCAACGTCGTTGCGGGCACCGCCGAACTCGAGGGCACGACCCGCACCTTCAGCCCCGCCGTGCGCGACCGCTTCGAGGAGCAGATCACCCGCATCGCGAGGAGCACGGCCGAAGCCATGCGCGGCACGGCCGATGTCGAATACCTGCGCATCGTGCCCGTCACGGTCAATGATCCGGGCATGATCGACGTCGTCACGGGCGCGGCAGGCAAAATCTTCGGCGACAAGGGCGTCATCGAGGCGGACCTGCAGATGGGCGGCGAGGACTTCGCCTTCTATCAGGAGAAGGTTCCCGGCGCCATGGTCCTTCTCGGCGTGCGCAACGAGGCCTGCGACGCCGTCTGGCCGCAGCACCACGGCTGCTACAAGGTCGACGAGTCCGTCCTCGTCAAGGGCGCCGCGCTTCACGTTCAGACCGCGCTCGACTTCCTCGGCGTCGACCTGCAATAACGCCCGCCTCACCTCTCTCTTCCTGCACAGCCCCGCAGGCACTTCGCCTCGCGGGACTGTCTGCATATTTTCGATCATGCCTTCGGGTGCCTCGGCGGCTCCCGTACCTCAGTCTCGCCAGCCGTAGAAGCCCGCGTGCGCCGAGGTGATCGCCGCATGGTCGGCCTCGCTCACGAGGATCATGTTATCGGGCGTGTCGGCGCCGCCCTCGGAAAGCGGCACGACATGATGGACCTCGTAGCCTTCGGGCACGCCGTCGAAGCCGTGGACGGAGAGGAAGGCGTCGCGGGCGCCGATGTCGCGCACGATGTCTTCCGAGGCGACGTGGGTCGTGCCGTCGACCTCCCCGTATTGGATCAGGCGGTCGAGTTCCTGACCGTCGCCCGTGAAGACGCCGTTCTCAACCGACAGATCCGAAGGCGCGAAGCCCGATGCAAGCGCACCGCCCGCACCGTCGGCATCGGGAAGTCCGTCGACGTCCACGTCTGAGACGACATCCAGATCCAGCGCCGAGGCGCCCGCCGCCACCGTGACCGCAGCCGTCGCCACGGCCGCAACGCCGGCGGCGTTCTTCTTCGTCAGAAACCGCCTGTCGGGATTCGCGATGCAGCGCTCGGCCTCGCTGAAGAGCTCGCCCGCCGCCGTGCACTTGTTCTCGATCGAGCGGCCGACGCCCCGGGCCGTCCTTTCCGCAAGGCGTTCAAGTCCGTCCCAGTCTCCTCTGGCGGTCTTCGTCGCCGCCCTGCCCGGCACATCCGCGACGTTCGCGACGCCCTGGAGCATGTTGCTGCCGACCGTGATGCCGACGCGCGTCGCAAACTTCACGCCGCGCGCAGTCGTCCTGATGACCTTGAAGAGCTTCACCTGCCGCCTCCGTTTTCCGTGTTTTCCGCCTTTGCATCTTCATTCGTCTTCCCGGGCTCGCCTGCGAGGAACGGGCTCTCGGGATCGTGCCGCCTGCGGTTCTCGAGCACGGTCTTCCTGCTTGCGTTCGCATAGCAGTAGGCGCAGAAGTGCATGCACGTGTCGTACATGCCGATGTCCTTGCTCACGATGCAGCCGCAGGCCTCGCGCTGGCCCTTGTCCTTCAGGTTCCTGCGCTTGGAGACCGGAACCACGGGGATCACGGGATCTCCGAAGAGCGAGTCCGCCCCTGCGGCAGGCGCCTCAGGCAGCTTGCCCGAGTGAAGGAAGTGCACGAGCGCCTTGTCCTCGCCGAACACTCTTTCCATGAGCTCGCCGTCGATGCATCTGTTGTGCGTAATGCCCCAGGCCGCGAGGTCGGCCTCCTCGGCACAGGACGAAATCTCAATGTCCCAGCCTTCCGAATGCCAGCGTTCTCGGATCTTGGCGAGGCCCTCGCAGATCTCGCGCCTCTGCGCCTCGTCGGGTTCGGCCGACAGCACGGTCTCGCGAGTGTAGAGATCCGTGTCGCGCACGAGGTTCGCCTGGACCTTTCGATAGGCGCCCACGTCGACGAAGCTCACGACGAGCTTCTTCGTGAGTCCCCTCAATGCCTTGCCGATCGTCCAGATCCTCATGAGGATATCGCGCGGACCGGTGCCCGGCGACAGGATGATCGGATCGAAGCGCCAGACGACGCGGTCGGGACCGATCCGCTCGGAGAGCCGCCTGAAGGTCTCGATGCGCTTTTCGAGCGCGGGCACGTTGGGCTCGAAGCCCTCCCGCTCGTAGTCGTTGAGCGTGTACTGGAAGTAGTAGTGCAGGCCGCGGGCATCGAGCTCGTCCAGATGCTGCAGGAAGGGCGCCGGGTTCTTCGTCCAGAAGACGACCGCCTTCACGTCCCTGAACGACACATACGAGGGACGGCGGTTGAACGGATTCACCCAGGCGCACCAGCCTGCGCGCAGGCGGTTCATGAACCACTGTCCATAATAGGCCGGGATGTCGGTCGAGCGGCTCGCTGACAGAATCACGGGCGTCATGGCCTTCACGCGGCCTTCGGGCGTTTGAATTTCCATTGGCATGTCAGCCTCCCCGGGCAATCGAGCCCGACAGGTTCGTATGCGATTGATGTGTCGAGTGTTGACAGGGTGCGCTTTCTAGCCATGATATGGACTCCATAAAGACTTGTGATGCCCCATTATCAATCTGCGAGAATCGATTGACTAGGCATCGGGTGGGTGGTCCATATCATTAGAAACACGCCCTTTCCCCTCATGTAGCTGCCTCATTTACACCAACGGCTCCGTGCAGTT
>ERZ779924.382-NODE-382-length-22550-cov-11.6345_pt1 | contig 22550 bp, 15 predicted proteins | sample MGYA00511955_ERZ779924 | MGnify/ENA primary metagenome ERZ779924 (study PRJEB29588, sample SAMEA1969417) | human gut metagenome | biome: human gut; feature: human-associated habitat; material: faeces | place: Denmark | collected 2008/2010 ... | reverse complement strand
TCAGACGACTTCAGTTTCAAACATACAAAAAGCAAATATTATATTGTGAACCACTAATTTTTCAAGAACTATGAAACAAAAACTTATGACATTCGTTTTGATAGCAGTAATGTCTTTCCTGCTTCTTGTAGCAGTTTGCTGGGTAAACGCTTTCAGTTTCACCGCAAATGCCTGGTGTCAGACCATTTGCTATTTTGCATTCACGTACTATGTACTATGGAAATCACAATTACGCCAACTACCTGTACTATTTGCGGTTTCAGCCATCATTTTAGGACGAGTTTTACCCACAATGGTACTCATGTTCGACGATATCAGGGCTGTAGGTGCCAACAGCATTGTCGATTTATTTGTTATCTGTGCCATAATATTGGCAGCCATCTGCTTTCATGAAAAGCGTAGCTATGCTTTCCTACTCTCAATAACCATATCTGTTTTACTTAACACGTTGGCCTTGAACCAATGGATTCAAATGTTGGCAGAACACAATATGAAGGTTTAGTGAACTACCGCTAAACTAAATATTTAGCGGCTTCGGAGATACCCATACTTCCTCTCTTTTCCTGCTTCTTTCTGTCATCAGCTTTTTAGGAGGACACGAGGTCGGTCATTCACAAGAGGACAGTCCACAGGCTTGACTTTTCCACGCTCTGTGGGTAGGGTTTACAAGCTAAATTCCTTGATATTGCAAGCAGCATTGAAGTCACGGTCAATACCCGTGCCACATTCCGGGCAAGTCCAGCTTCGCTCACTCAAATTCAATCCTTTATCCACATAGCCGCATTGTCCACAGGTCTTCGAGCTGGGGGCAATGCGGTCTATCTTGATGAGGTTCACACCATACATCAATGGAGAAAATATGCCGAAGAGTATTTACATTGGAGTAAAATTGACGTGGATTTTCAGATAAAAGACAAGAAGCACGCAAGTCATCTATGATGTCTTCCTTTGGGTGTTCCATTGCTATTACACCACTTTTTGAAACCTTTGCTGTCAAAGCCTGCATCAGCATTCAAAAACAAGCCATCAACATAAATATGTGCTTCTCGTAAAGTTTCAAAAATAAGTAGGTGTTCAAAATTATTTTTACATTTGAACCAGCGTTATTGTGCCGTAGTTGTTTGTTCTGTGCGAATGTCAGTGCAATCCAAACAGACTTCCATTCACCGTTTTTGCTCCGTTTTCGAAAATGGTAGAAGACAGTCTTGCAACTAAGAACTACATCACTGAACAATGCTCTTACAGGAAGTAAGCGCCACTGAATACCAGTCTTCAACTTGTATAAAATGCAGTTGACTACTTCTACAATGTTAGCTTTACATACAAAACCACGTTTTGCTATTGATAGATGTGGGAGAATTTCCGAAATTATCGTATCTTTGTCGAGTACTATGTACATATGGGAGTTTTTGTTTCTGTTTGTTTGTGGTAAACACAAAGATAACAAAATACTCCCATTTTAATAAACCGCAATTAGTTTAGACAATTTCAATATTAACCACAATGAAAAAGCATCTAACCAGCCGTTGCCGCCGTTGTGCAGCACTGATGATGGCCCTGCCTCTGGCAGTGGCCGGAGTAGCACTTGCGCCGCTTACGGCTGAGGCTGCCGGCTATGCGCAGCACGCCAGCCAAAGCAGCAAGGCCGAACAGGCAAACGAGGCTATCGTTAAAGCCGAAAAAATCAATCCCACGACCATCGAAATTACCTATGCCAATGGTAAGCACTTGACGGTCGATTTTTACGGTGAAAATATTTTCCGCCTCTTCCGCGACGACAACGGAGGCATTATTCGCGATCCGCAGGCTACACCGCCTGCACAAATTCTGGTAAATTCGCCGCGTCGCGCCACGGGCACCGTTGAACTGAAGAACACGGGCGGAAAAGTGATGGTCAGCACGCAAAAACTGACCCTGAGCTTCGATTGCCAAACCGGACTCATGACGCTGACCAACAAACTGAACGGACAAACCGTGGCCGAAAGCGTGCAGCCCGTCAGCTTTGACAAGGACGGTACGACCCTGGTGCTCAAGGCACAGCCCAATGAATACTTCTATGGCGGCGGCGTGCAGAACGGACGCTTCTCGCATAAAGGAAAGGCCATTGCCATTGAAAATACCAACAACTGGGTGGATGGCGGTGTGGCATCGCCCACGCCTTTTTACTGGAGTACGAAGGGCTACGGCGTGATGTTCAACACCTTCAAGCCCGGACGCTACGACTTCGGTGCCACCGAGGCCGGTAAAGTGATTTTGAAGCACAGCGAAAATTACCTCGACGCCTTCCTCATGGTGAACGAAAAGCCCGTCGACCTGCTCAACGACTTTTACCAGCTCACCGGTAACCCTGTGCTACTGCCTAAATTCGGCTTTTACCAGGGACACCTCAATGCCTACAACCGTGACTACTGGACCGAAGCCGAAAACGGATTCATGCTCTGCGAAGATGGCAAACGATACAACGAAAGCCAGAAGGATAACGGCGGCGTGAAGGAAAGCCTGAACGGCGAAAAGAACAACTACCAGTTCTCGGCACGTGCCGCCATTGACCGCTACATCAAGCACGATATGCCCCTCGGATGGTTCCTGCCCAACGACGGCTACGGAGCCGGCTACGGACAAACCGAAACCCTCGACGGAAACATTCAGAACCTGAAAGAGTTTGGCGACTATGCCCGCTCGAAAGGCGTCGAAATCGGACTTTGGACGCAGAGCGACCTGCACCCCAAAGAGGGCATCGAAGCTTTGTTGCAGCGCGACATTGTGAAGGAAGTGCGCGATGCCGGAGTGCGTGTGCTCAAAACCGACGTGGCCTGGGTAGGTGCCGGTTATTCGTTCGGACTTAATGGTGTGGCCGATGTGGGCGAAATCATGCCCTACTATGGCTCGAACGCCCGCCCCTTCATCATTTCGCTCGACGGATGGGCAGGCACGCAGCGTTATGCCGGTATCTGGAGCGGTGACCAAACGGGTGGCGACTGGGAATACATTCGTTTCCACATCCCCACGTTCATCGGTTCCGGCCTTTCGGGGCAGCCTAACATCACCTCGGACGTCGATGGTATTTTCGGTGGTAAAAACGTGCCTGTGAATGTGCGCGAATTCCAGTGGAAAACCTTTACGCCCATGGAACTGAACATGGACGGATGGGGCTCGAACCCTAAGTATCCCGAAGTGTTGGGCGAACCGGCCACGAGTATCAACCGCTCGTACTTGAAACTCAAGAGCGAGCTGATGCCCTATACTTACAGCATTGCACGCGAGGCCGTTGACGGAAAACCCATGATTCGTGCCATGTTCCTGGATTATCCCAACGATTATACGCTCGGAACAAAAACTGAATACCAGTTTATGTTCGGTCCCAGCTTCCTGGTTGCTCCTATATATAAGGACACGAAGATGGATAAGGAAGGCAACGACGTGCGTAACGAAATTTACCTGCCCGAAGGCAAGTGGGTGGATTATTACAACGGCGACGTGTACGAAGGCGGACGCATTATCAATAATTATGAGGCACCGCTGTGGAAACTCCCCGTATTTGTGAAGGCCGATGCCATCATTCCGATGACGAACCCCAACAATAATCCTTCGCAAATTCGCAAGGACTACCGTGCCTACGAAATTTATGCCGAAAAGCACATCGAGTTCTACGACTACGATGACGACGGTGCTACGCAGGAATACCTGAACGGACGTTGCACCCGTACGCTCGTGTCGACTACGGTCGATGGTAGCAAACTCACCGTTGACCTGGCACCCACTGAGGGCAACTTTGAAGGTTTTGTGCCCGAGAAGCAAACCGAACTCCGCATTAACGTGAGCGCACAGCCCAAAAAGGTGACTGCCAAGGTGGGCAAGAAGAGTGTGAAACTCGCCCCCGTAAGTTCGCTGGCCGAGTTTGAAAAGGGCGAGAACGTGTACTTCTACAACGAACGCCCTAACCTGAACCGCTTTTCGACGCCCGGCACCAAGGCTGCCGAAGTGGAAATTGTGAAGAACCCGCAGTTGCTCGTGAAACTGGCCAAGGCCAATGTGGCTGAACAGGCTATGAGCGTAACGGTGAATGGTTTTGCCTTTGCACCGGCCGACCGCCTGCTCACGCACACCGGTGCGCTGACGGCACCGCAAGGACAGGTGGCTGAGAGCGGACTGGGTACCTTCGACCTGACCCCTTCATGGACGAAAACAGACAATGCCGACTACTACGAAGTGGAATTCGACGGTATGCTTTACTCTACCATCCGCGACAACCAGTTCACCTTTGCCGGCTTGCAGCCCGAACAAACTTACACCTTCAAACTCCGCGCTGTGAACAAGGACGGACACTCTGAATGGACCACCATCAGCGGCACCACGAAGAGCAACCCGCTTGAGTTTGCACTGAAGGGTATCAAGGCACAAACCACTTGTGAAAACCAGGGTGGCAACGGAGTTGACAAACTCTTCGACTTCGACGAAAAGGCCATGTGGCACTCGAAGTGGGGCAAGGGCGAGGCCATTCCGTGCGATATGACCATCGACCTCCGTACGCTCAACCAGCTAGACCGCATGGAGTATATGCCGCGCGAGGACGGTGGCAACGGTACGCTGCTTAAGGGTACGGTGTCATATAGCACCGACCGTCAGAACTGGAGCGAACCCGTAGCCTTCGACTGGGCTAAGGATGGCAAGGTCAAGACCTTCAAGTTTGACGGAAACCCCACGGCACGCTACATCAAGATGCACTTGAGCGAGGCTGTTGGCAACTTTGCTTCGGGTCGCGAAATGTATATCTTCAAGGTGGCCGACACCGAAAGTGTGCTGCAGGGCGACATCAACCGCGATAAGCGCATTGACGACAACGACTTTACCTCGTACATGAACTATACCGGTTTGCGTAAGGGCGATGGCGACTTTGACTATGTAAGCATTGGCGACATCAACAAGAACGGACTGATTGATGCTTACGACATTTCGTGCGTGGGCGTTGAACTCGACGGTGGTGTGCGCAACGACAACGAAAAAGTGGCTGGTTCGCTTGTACTGACACCCAATGTGAAGACCTATAAGGCCGGCGACATCGTAGAAGTAACGGTCGACGGCAAGGGCCTCCACGCAGTGAATGCCCTGAGCTTTGCCCTGCCTTACGACACTCGCGAACTTGAATACGTGGGTGTTGACCCGGTGGGCATGAAGGAAATGGTGAACCTCACCTACGACCGTTTGCACACCAGTGGCGACAAGGTGCTTTATCCCACCTTCGTGAACCGCGGCAACAACTTCCTGCTTGACGAGGGCGACCACAAGCTTTTTGTCATTAAGTTCCGCGCCAAGAAGAACGGCAAGTTCAACCTCAAGGCTTCGAACGGCATGCTCGTTGATCGCAACCTGGGCACTGCAACCTTTTAATCACTGACCGACACCCAGCTTTACAATGCTGAAAGTATGCGCTTACTGTCAAGGGTGGCGCATACCTTACCTTTAATAAAAGCCGACGCTGAAACCTCCTTCCGGAGAAATCAGCGTCGGCTTTATCTTTAGTGTTGGATGTTCTTTTTGTATCGGCCAGGTATGACCGATACTTAGAAAATGCGAACCATATCATAGCGCATTGCAGCTCACTCAGTAGCCACAAATGGGTATTTTAGCGGCAGCCAGCCCCTTGTAAATATGTTAGACAGCATATTTTGAAAAGAAAATACCCACTTTGCGAAAAAAAATGAGGATAAAGTTTGGAGGGTAACAAATAAACCTCTACTTTTGCATCGTAATCAAAAATGTAATTATTACAACTCTGTTAAATGAGAACACCGAATACGCTGGACATACTTACCAACCACGGCGTAAAGCCGTCAGTTCAGCGGCTGGCCGTGATGGATTATTTAGTTGAAAACCATACGCATCCGACGGCCGACGAGATTTACAGCGCACTGCACAAACAAATGCCTACGCTGTCGAAGACAACGGTGTATAATACGCTGAAACTGCTGACTGAACAGGGTGCGGCCATTCAATTAACGATTGATGAACGCAATGTATGCTTTGATGCCGATGTCAGTCCGCACGCACATTTCCTCTGTACCTGCTGCGGCAAAGTGTACGACATGTCGCTGACTGATCCTGAACTGGAAGACCATGTGGTGCTGCCCGAAGGATTCAAAACCACTCAAACGGCCCTTTACTTCAGAGGTTTGTGCAACAAATGTATTGCAGCGGAGACTGACTGATACGCTCCGGCTGACATGCAACTCCCATAACGATAATAAATAATAAGAAACATAACAACTCAAAAAAACGAACTCATTATGAAAAAGAAATTCATTTGCACCGTTTGCGGCTATGTACACGAAGGTGAACACGCTCCCGAAAAATGTCCTCAGTGTGGCGTTCCTGCCTCTAAATTCAAAGAACTCGTTGAGGGCGAGGGTTTGAACTTCGTAGCTGAACACGAAGTAGGTGTGGCTAAAGGCTGCGACGAAGAAATGATTAAGGACCTCAATGCACACTTCACGGGCGAATGCACCGAAGTTGGTATGTACTTGGCTATGAGCCGTCAGGCAGACCGCGAAGGTTATCCCGAAATTGCTGAAGCTTTCAAGCGTTACGCATGGGAAGAAGCTGAACACGCTGCTAAGTTTGCTGAATTGCTCGGTGACGTGGTTTGGGATACGAAGACCAACCTCGAAAAGCGTATGAACGCTGAAAGCGGTGCTTGCGCTGACAAGACCCGTATCGCTAAGCGTGCTAAGGAACTGAACTTGGATGCTATCCACGATACAGTTCATGAAATGGCTCGCGACGAAGCTCGCCACGGCCGCGGCTTCGAAGGCTTGTTCAACCGTTACTTCAAGAAGTAATGACCCCGTGCCCGAACGGGTACGCATTTAGTATGGCTACAAAATAGCAATATTCCACATACTCTATCATCAGATGCAGGCTTTCTGGTTGAATGCATAAGTTTCGTGGCAACAGTGATGTTGCTGATAGAAAATTATGTTGCCAACAGAAAGCCTGTATTGCTTTGACGATTACACAAACTCATAACCTACTCAACACATGAAAGATTTAAAAGGTACGAAAACCGAACAGAATTTGCAGGCTGCTTTTGCCGGCGAATCGCAAGCGCATACCAAATACCTGTACTATGCCTCGAAGGCTAAAAAGGATGGCTATGTGCAAATGGGTAACATTTTCGAAGAAACGGCACGCAACGAAAAGGAGCATGCCAAACTGTGGTTCAAATATCTGCACGGAGGCGAAGTGCCGGGCACTACGACGAACCTGGCTGATGCTGCTGCCGGCGAAAATTATGAATGGACCGACATGTATGCCACCTTTGCACGCGAGGCTCGCGAAGAGGGTTTTGCGGAAATTGCGGCAAAATTCGAAATGGTGGGTGCTATCGAAAAATTGCACGAGGAACGCTATCGCAAATTGTTGAAGAATATCGAAGACAGCGTGGTGTTCTCGCGCGAGGGCGAGTGCGTTTGGCAATGCTCGAACTGCGGACACATTGTGATTGGCAAAAAGGCACCCGAACTTTGCCCCGTGTGTAACCACCCGAAAAGCTATTTTGAACTGAGAGCCGAGAATTACTAATATATATATATGTTGCATCGCTTTTGAAAGCCTTTTGCATTTTCAATATCCCCAAAAATGTAAACCGCGTTCATGAAGAGCGATGACAGCCGTACGCAGTGTCACTGTGAACGTTTCGATGAGTACACCGAAGCGTTCACAGTGTTTTTTTTGAGCGCATCGGCTTTGCGTTCCAAGTAACTTACGTAAAAATAATTATGAACACCTATTTAAAGATTGTAACTGCAAAAAAATGAAGACGATAAAGCAGAATATGTTTTGTTTATAGTAACTTTGCAAAGAATAAGCGGGTGCATCTTTCCTCCCGAAAAAATTATTTACGTACGAATAATTGGCGAAACAATTATAGAATAATTCATAGGGCACCAGCTTTTGAAGCATAGCTTCGCAACCTTTCAGTGAAAAACAATTCTTTCTAAACAATATCTATGAACAAAAAACAATTACTCGTTTCATTGGCAGCACTGCTCCTTCCGGCAGGTGCAGCAGCCCAATATGTGATTTACCCCGTTCCGCAAGAACAAGTGGCAGGAACGGACAAGGTAAACTTCACGTCCACCGTAACGCTGGTGTGTGAAGAGGGCATTGACGCTTACACCGTGAACCGTGCCAAACAGGTGCTGACCGAAGCCGGACTAAAGGTAGAAACGGCAAACGAACCTTCGGCCAACCAGTCGAACGTGCTGGTGGGCGTCAAAGGCAGCAAGGGAGTGGCTGATGCCAAAGCCGAAGCACTCGGACTGAAAATGGACGTATTCGGACTGGCCAATAAGTACGACCGCCACTTACTTAGCCTCAGCGACGGCGGAAACGGACGCGCTGACTTGCTGATTCTGGGCGAGAACACGGATGCCGCTTTCTTCGGCTTCGCTTCGCTCGAACAGATGTTTGACGCGGGCACGCAGGCTATGGCCGTCACCACTCTCTATGACTATGCCGACCAAAAGAGCCGCGGACTCGTTGAGGGTTACTACGGCTACCCCTATACGGTTGAGGTGAAAAAGGACTTGATGCGCTTTATGATGCGTCACAAAATGAACACCTATATGTATGGTGCCAAAAGCGACCCTTACCACTCGCAGTTCTGGGGCGATGCCTATCCCGAATCGCTCACTCCCGAACAGGTGAAGAACGGCTGGCTGTCGCAGGACATGATTAAGGACATTACCTCGACCTCGCACGAAACGAAGGTTAACTTTATCTGGGCCATTCACCCGGGAAATAACTTCGTGAGCAACGGGCAGACGGTGATTAACCAAATCATGGGCAAGTACGAAAAAATGTACGACCTGGGCGTACGCCAGTTTGCAGTGTTTGTCGACGACGTGGCCATACCGAACAGCGATGCCGACATGAAGAAAAATGCCGACCAGCTGACGGCTCTGCAACGAGCCATCGAGGCCAAATGGAACACGCCGGGAACGGCTGCCAATGACACGGTGCGTCCGCTGCACTTCGTGCCGCAGATTTACTGCCGCAGCTTCGCCGGTTCGCAGGACCAGCACGACCGCTTTTTCCGCGCCTTGGCTAAAACGCCCAAATACATCACCATTTACACCACGGGCAACGGCGTGTGGTCTGTGCCGAACGACGGCGACTTCAACACGCCGGCTACACCGCTGGAACGCGAAGTGGCCTGGTGGTGGAACTATCCCTGCAACGATAATGCCGACGGACAGATTTATCCCTCGGACATGTATTATAACTTCTTCGAAATGCCTGCGGTGGGCAATAACAGTACGCTGCCCAACAACTTGTCGCGCGGACAGGGCATCGTGAGCAACCCGATGCAGCAGGGCGAAGTGTCGAAGACGCCGCTGTTTAGCGTGGCCGACTATGCTTGGAACCACAGCGGTTTCAACAACAAAACCTCGTGGGAGGCTTCGTTTGCTGCTGTGCTGCCCGGCAATGAAGAAGCGCAGAAGGCTTACAAATTCCTGGTGCCTTATTTGCGCTGGAACAATGCCGACGAACTCATTACGCTAATCAATGCCTACAAGCAAAACAATGATGGCGCGGCGCTGCAAACGCTCATGCAGAACATCATGGCTAACGCCGATGTGCTGATAAAAATGAAAGATGCCACTGCCGAAAACGAACGCTTGCTCTACAAGGACCTGGCGCCCTGGCTGCTCCGTCTGCGTGCTATGGCTGAAGCTATTGATGGCTTTATCAGCGTAAAGGGCATGACGGGCAACGACGACAGCATTTGGCAAAAATTTGTGACGCAAATGGCCAAGGCCAACGAACTCGACACGAAGGAGGAATACCTGGCTTATGCACTCGAAGGTATGGGCACGGGTATCAGCGTGAGCGTACGTCCGTCGCAGCCGTCGCAAAAGTCGATGCCGGCTTTCGTTGAATACCTCAAACAAAACTCGCTCGGCAGCGAATACTTGCAGCAGGAAGCTGCGCCGACGCGCCCGATGGGTGTTACGAACATCGAAGGAGTGAAAATGTCGGCTTCGGGTACTACGGTGGTTTCGCCTACTACGAGCGGTAAATTCATTACCATGAACAAGGGCGACTGGATGGGCTTGCAACTGCCGAATCCCACCAAGGTCGAAAAAATTGTGGTTGCCGATACGCTCATTAGCAAACACAAGGTGGTGCTCAGCCCCGATGGTAAGCAGTGGACACGCCTTTTCGATACGGAAACCACGCCCGAAGGCTATGTGCGCTACGTGGGTGTGCTCAACGATAAGGATACGCCCGTTCAGGTGCGACTCACTTCGCAGAGCATTCGCGTCACTACTCCTGCTGCCACACGTGTCACTTCCGCTTCGGTGCCCAATGGTGATTTCTGGGACAACCATACGGCTAACCTGATGCACGATGGTAAGTATAACACGTTTGTTTGCCTGAACCGCAACCAGCAGAACAACGATGAGTACAAACTGACGTTGGCGAAGGAACAGGCTATCGACAAGGTGCGCGTGGTGATGGGTACGGTCAACGGCGACCACATGAACAAGGCTGTGGTGGAAGTGTCGGCCGATGGCAAAAAGTGGACGGCTCTGAAAATCAAGGGTACGAAAACTACGACATTTACCATGGATATGCCGCAGGTTATGCCTTACTCTGACGAGGCTAAAATTTGCGACTTCGATGGCGAAATGAAGGACGCCAAATACGTTCGCCTGCGCCTGACGGAGGCCAATACGAGCAAATGGCTTCGCTTGTATGAAATTGAAGTGAACGGTGAGGGTGCCTTTGCGCAACTGCGCTGCACCGATGGAAACGGTGGAGGCTACGCACAGGTGTCGGATGCGAACCCTTCGACTTCGACGGCTAATGCTACGAAGACGGGTAAAACGGGTATGCTGACTTATTACTTCCAAAACTTCAGCCTCATCAATGGGGTTACGCTCTTTACTGACCCGGCTACGATGGAAGGAGTAACCATGGAGTACACCACCGACCTCGAAACGTGGACTCCGCTCAACTTCGAAGTGGGCGTGGGCGTTATCCGTTTGTCGCTTCCTGCCGAGGCGCAGAACCTGGCTGCCTTGCGTATCAACTGGACGGGCGATACGGCTCCGGCTATTTACGAATTGGTTGAAAAGGCTGACGAGAACAAGAAGCCTGTGGTTTCGAAAATTGAACAAATCACGGGTAGCCAGTCGGCGCAATCACCGGTTGTTTCGCTCCAAAACCATACGTTGAAGGTATCGGCTGCACAAGCCCTGAAGGGGGTTAGCCTTTACACGCTCGATGGCCGCCTATTGGCAAACGTGCAGTGTAACGGTGAAAAAGCTGTGGCACTCCCGCTCCTGAATGCCGGCAATGAGGTCATTGTGGCAAAAGTAACTTTGGACAATGGTGAATCATTCAGCTACAAATTGAAATAAAGCGCAGAAAGCTTTTGGCTTTAGCTACAAAAAAAAGACCGACACTTCCCAAGTAGAAATGTCGGTCTTTTCATAACAAGTAAATGTGGAAAACCTTTGGTTATAGAGACTCGCATTTGAAAACCCCTAAATCTTCAGTTTAGGGGATGAAAAATGCGGGGTAGCGCAGCTACCCTTGACTTTCCATGCACATCTATAAATACAACGATAGTAAAAGAGGTATATATAAGATTTATGAACAATTTTAGATAGCTGATTCCCGTAAGGATAACCTTCACAAAATCACCTATGTACTCACGCACGAGAGCCAAGTGCGCACTATTTGCATGGAGGATTTGAACGTGAAGGGAATGCAGCGTAACCACCATTTGGCGCAAGCCGTAGGGGATGCTTCTTTCGGAACATTCCTAACCCTGCTTGAATACAAGTGCAGGTGGTATGGCGTGAATCTCATCAAGATAGACCGCTTTGCCCCAAGTTCGAAGACCTGTAGCCAATGCGGCTATATCTATAAAGGATTGAAATTGAGCGAGCGAAGCTGGACTTGCCCGGAATGTGGCACGCATCACGACCGTGACTTCAATGCCGCTTGCAACATCAAGGAATTTGGCTTGAAAGCCCTACCCTCGGAGCGAGGGAAAGTCAAGCCTGTGGACTGTCCAACGGTGGATGACCGACCTCGTGTCCTAAAAAGCCGTGACAGAAAGAAGCAGGAAAAGAGAGGAGGTATTGGTATCTCCGAAGCCACTAAATCTTTAGTTTAGCGGTAGTTCACTCAATGGTAAAACGCAAAGTGTCGGCATAAGTCGTGCCCACTCCGTTTTGGGCATAGCCCACAGCAAAATAGTTGCCAGGCAACAGCGAATCAATGGTTACACTGAACTGCGAAGTGGGAACCGGAGCCTGGACTTTGCCGCGCAATGTATCGTTGCCATAAGTAAAACCGCATTCAAGCAGGGTGCTGTTTGGCGACGCTGTTACAATGCCCGTGAGCCGTACTGAATCGGCCATGACCACGGCACTCATCTCGCCCAGCGTGGGTGCAAAAGGCTGTTCGCCGCTGCGGTCCTCGCCACAGGCTGCAAGCAACATGGCTGCAAGGAGCGTTGAAAAAAGGTAAGAAAAGTATTTCATAAACTTATAATTCAGATGAACAATCAGATGAACATTTTGAAGAACCAGACGCATCTTCCGCTTCCGTACTGACTAACAGCACATGCCGCGTCGAGTCGGTAATGGCACAGCGGGCTGCCGGCCGTTCGTTTACCACCCATACGATGCCCTCGTCGTCGGTCACAACCAGTGCGTGCAGTTTGTCGATGCGCGAATAATGGCGGTCGGTGAGCAAATCACTCAGCAACTTCGTACCCCGCATACCGAAAGGTTGGAAACGATCGGCGTTCAGCGGACGGCGTACCACCAAATTTCCGCACAGGCTGTCGGCATCGAGTGCCACCGTGCTTCGGCTGCGCGGAATGGCCGTCAAACAGCTGCGTGGCATGAGGGTAAACGTAATGCACTGCCGCCCGTCGGAGCAGCGAAATAGTAAACGCGAATGCTTCCATACTGCCTCAGTGGGTAAAGCCGGTAACGTCAATGGTTCAAAAGGTTGGGGTTTGGCTGCAACGCACAGCAGATTGGCCTGACGCGTCAAGCAATAGGCCGCCGATTCCATGAAGGCTCCCACCTCCATGTGCAGTGCCTGTTCGGCCTGGGCCGGTGTAAAACCATAGCCGCTCAACACCTCGAAAAGCAAAGTATCGGGTGCCGGCGTCTGTTTCAGTTCAGGCAGTTTCAGTCGCAATACATCCGCATGGTTATCGGGCGAAACCGTCAGCTGCTTCAGCAGGCAGTTCACCCCATAGCGGTAAATGCGTTCCACGCCTCGTAGCCGTTCGCCCATATCGTTGAGCGTGCGCACCACATTCGGATTCATTTCGGCCAGGAGCGGCAGCACTTCGTGGCGCAGTTTGTTGCGCCGAAAATGCGTATCGGCATTGGTGCTGTCGGTCACGAACGGCTGATGACGTGCCTGCAGGTAGTTCAGAATGTCCCGTCGTGAAAGGTTCAGCAACGGCCGAACCACCCCCGGCCTTTCGGACTCCATGCCCGTCAGTCCGCGCAAGCCCGTACCGCGAACAAGGTTGAGCAAAATGGTTTCAGCATTGTCATCACGATGATGCGCCACGGCTACATTGCTAAAGCCATGCGCCTTACGCAAAGCCTCGAACCAGTCGTAGCGCAAACGACGCGCCGCCATTTCGATGCTTTCGCCCGTGCGCTGCGCCTCCTCTTCCGTGTTGAAATGTTTTACGAAAAGGCGGACACCCAGTTTTTGGCACAAGTCTCTGACGAACTGTTCGTCGCGGTTGCTTTCTTCGCCCCGCAAATGAAAATTGCAGTGCGCTGCAGCCTCCGCTTCGCCCCGTTCGTGCATCATGAGCAGCAGCGCCACCGAATCGGCCCCGCCGCTTAAAGCTATCAGCATAAAAAATCAGATAAAAATATTTTTTAGTAAGCTAGCTCCACTCTTAGTAAGCCACCTCCACTTCAAAACCTTCGGCCCGCAGTTTATCGGCAATGCCGTCAAGTTCTTTGGGTGAAGCCTTTTGCAAATCCGGGTCGGGCGTTTCACGATCAATGGTGTAAACCATGACGCTTTGCGGCGCAATGCGTTTCACCGCCTCAATCCAGGGCAGCACGTAGCGGTCGGAAGTATTGTCCACATTCACGCCCATGCTCGTTCCTTTCATAAAGAGCGTTTGCACAATGACGTGTCCCTTAAAATCCATCATGGCCCGGATAATGCGTTCCACGTCGTAAGCCCCCGTCGGGCGGTCAACACGCGCAATGTATGCCGCATCCACCGTGTCGAGTTTCAGAATGTTGTTGTCCACCTTTGCCAGTGCCGCGTGCACCTCAGGACGCACCGCCATCGTAGCATTGCTCAGCACGCTGACCTTGGCATTCGGAAAATAGCGGTTGCGCAGCGCGATTGTGTCGTCGATGATGCCTGCAAAGTCGGGATGTGCCGTCGGTTCGCCGTTGCCCGCAAACGTCAGAACATCGGGTTGGGGTCCTTCGGCCAGCATCAATTTCAGTTGTTTTTCGAGCGCCTCTGCCACTTCGGCGCGTGTGGGGCGCGGCAAATGCGGACGGTGGTCTTTATTAAAACCGCATTCGCAGTAAATACAGTCGAACGTACACACTTTGCCGTCGGCCGGCATCAGGTTAATGCCCAGCGACACGCCTAAGCGGCGGCTGTGAATGGGCCCGAATATGGGTGAGGGAAAAACAATGCCCTTGTGAGCTTTATTTTCAGGATATCCGTTTTGCATGATTTTGAAGAGTCATGATTTTGAATAGTTAAGCAGGTGGGCGGCGGGCAAAGCTCACCGCTCGTTTCGATGCGAAATTACGACAAATAGCGACTCAAACAAAGCTTTTTCTGTATTTTTGAGCCACGACACAGCCACGTTTCGGACAGATTACATTGTAACCGCGCAAAACGTGGGTAAGTAAGTTGATAGTTTCGGTAAATTTCACTATTTTTGCTACATAATCGACCTTTTCTCAAACGAAAAAAACTTTAACGCAAAATCTCACACATCTAATATTCATTTTTTACAAACAACATGACAGTTACCAAAATCATGAGTCGCACGCTGGCGCTCTGTCTGCTTTGTGCCATGGCAGTTGTTACTGCAACCGCACAAACCTTTCAGCGCGGCGCGCTCTACCAGTTGCTCACTGCCAATGGTCAGCAAGCCATGACGCTTGATGCCAAAGGCCGTTTAGCACTCGAGAAACGTGATGCTGCCAACCCCGGACAACACTTCAACGTGAGTGAACTTTCCGGCTCGTGGCGCTTTATCAATCCGTTCAACAACCGTGCCATCCGCACCGAGGGTGATGCTTTGGAAGCCGGTGAAAACAACGGTTCGGACGAAGCACAGTTGTGGGAAACCGAAACGGACGGCAAGTTCGTGCTCCTTATTCCCACCAACCGCCCCGAAATGGCTGCTGCCGTAACGAACGGCAACCTGGTGCTGCTGCCCAAGGCCAAAGCCAAAGGCAACAAGGCGGCACAGTTCCAAATTCAGTTGGCTGAAGCATCGGGCTTCGACGTTGCGCTCACTTACCGCATCCGCTCGGTGGCCCACCCCGAACTAGTGTTGGGTAATGGCGATTCGGGCGAGAACAATGCCCGCATCGTGGGCGAAAAGGTCGACAAGCAGAATCGTGGCCAGTACTGGAACATCAAAATGCTCGACCTGAAACGTCGTGTCGTGGAAAACGCTTTCTACACGCAAAACTTCGACGACGGCGGCGACAATGCGCAAATCACCTGGCTCCTGCAGTGGCCCGCAGCCGATGGCGTATGGAACAATGCGCAGTTTGTGTTTGAACCCGTCAAGGGACAAAAGCAAACTTACATCATCCGCTCGGCTGGCAAAAAGGCCGACAAAATGTATGCCTTGCAAAACGGTAAACTCACGGTTGCGCCTTACAATGCAGCCAACCGCGAGGCGTGGTTTACCTTCGAACAGGTGGAAAAGCCCAAAATCAAGTCGCCCTACTGGGAAGACGAAACGCGCTTTGCCGAAAACAAAGAACCCGGTGTTGCCACCTACATGCCTTACGAAACCGAAGCGCTCATGCTGGCCGACAAGGCTTACTACGACACCCCGTGGGTAACGCCGCGCAATGCCCGCTACCTTTGCCTCAACGGAACGTGGAAGTTCAACCTCGTCAGCGAACCTTCGAAGCGTCCGCTCGATTTCTACAAAGAGGGCTTCGACGTAACGAACTGGGACAACATTCCCGTTCCCTCGAACTGGGAAATGCAGGGCTACGACAAACCCATTTACAGCAACGTAGAGTATCCGCACTCCAACACGCCTCCCTTCATCAAGGCTCGCCCCGGCTTCAATGATGGTGGCAAGAACTACGGCATCAACCCCGTAGGTTCATACGTGCGTACCTTCGACCTGCCCGCCAACTGGGATGGTCGCCGCACCTTCATCCACTTCGGTGGTATTTACTCAGCCGCCTTCGTTTGGCTCAATGGTCAATATGTGGGCTACACGCAGGGTGCCAACAACGTCAGCGAGTTCGACGTAACGAAGCATTTGCGTCAGGGCAAGAACACCCTGGCCGTGCAGGTATTCCGCTGGTCGGATGGTTCTTACCTGGAATGTCAGGACATGTTCCGCATGAGTGGTATTTTCCGCGAAGTGTATTTGTTCAACACGCCCAAGGCAGCCGTACGCGACCACTACATCACCTCGGAACTCAGTGCCGACTACGCCAAGGCCGATGTGAACATTCAGCTCACCATCGACAACCGCGACAACGAACAAGCTGAAAAGAAGTTCATTGCCAAGATTTTTGCCCCCGATGGCACGCTTGTCAAGGAAACCTCGCTCAGCAGCAAGGCCCGTCACGGCGAACAGTTGAATCTCAAGTTCAGCATCGACCGTCCGCAGCTTTGGAGTGCCGAAACGCCTACGCTCTATACCGTGCGCATCATTCAGCAAAACGCACAGGGACAAGATGAAATGGCATTTGCCACGAAATACGGTTTCCGCCGCATTGAAATCAAGAACTCACTGTTCTATGTCAACGGTCAGCGCGTCATGCTCAAGGGTGTGAACCGTCACGACACATCGCCGCTTTACGGCCGTGCCACCACGACCGACGAAATGCTTCGCGACGTAACGCTCATGAAGCAGAACAACATCAACACCATCCGCACCTCGCACTATCCCAACGAGGCCAAGATGTACGCCATGTACGACTACTACGGCTTGTACACCTGCGACGAAGCCGACCTCGAAGACCACGCTAACCAAAGCATCTCCGACCGCAAATCATGGATTCCGGCCTTCGTTGACCGCATCGACCGCATGGTACTGCGCGACCGCAACCACCCCAGCGTTGTGATGTGGAGTTTGGGTAACGAAGCCGGCAACGGCGAAAACTTCCGCAACTGCTACGATGCAGCTCGCAAGCTCGATCCGCGCCCCATTCACTACGAAGGAACCCGTTCGAACGGATCGTATGGTGGCGGACGCTTCTCCGACTTCTATTCAAAGATGTATCCCGGCATGGCTTGGATGAACCAGAACACCAGTAACCTCGACAAGCCCATGTTCATTTGTGAATATGCTCACGCCATGGGTAATGCCATCGGCAACCTGACCGAGTACTGGAACATCATTGAAAGTTCAAATGCCACAGCTGGTGGTTGTATTTGGGACTGGGTTGACCAGGCCATTTACGACCCGCAGGAAATGAAAAAAGGCCAGTACCGCCTGCACACCGGCTACGACTATCCCGGCCCGCACCAAGGCAACTTCTGCAGCAATGGTGTGATTCCCGCCACGCGCCACGAAAGCGCCAAGCTCAAGGAAGTGAAGGCTGCTTACCAGCACATCAAGTTCGACGGCATGGAAAAGAATGTCGACAAGAACACCGTGACTGTGAAAATCCGCAATGCCTATTCGTTCCTCAACCTCGAAAGCATGAAGTTGAACTACGACGTGCTGAAAAACGGCTATGTAGTAGCTACGAAGTCAGTGAATCTGCCCAACACCCTTCCCGGTGCCACAGCCACGCTTACGCTCAAGTTGCCCAAGGTGAAGCTCCGCAAAGCCGAAGCGGTCGGCGAGGAAGTGATGCTCAATCTCCGCGTAGCTTTCCGCGATGCCCAACTCTATGCCGAAGCCGGACACGAAGTGGCTCACAAGCAATACGAACTCGTAGCACGTGCCGCACTGCCTGCCATCAAGGCCGACGCCAAAGCACCGCAGATGATGTCGACCGGTGCCATGCACGAAACCAAGGTGGGCAACAGCCGCGTACAGCTTACCTTCGACAACGAAACTGCCCAACTCACTGGTTTGGCTTTCAATGGCCGCAACATCATTGCCGACGGTCAGGGCTTCGTTTACGACAACCACCGCTGGATTGAAAACGACCGCTTCGGCAACACCGACAACGGCCTCAAGGCAAAGGGTACCATCAAGACGGAAACCGTCAATGGCAACCTCGTTGTGAAAACCGAACGCAAAGGCAAACTTTGCTCTACGCAGATTAACTATACCGTTTATCCGCAAGGCATTGTTGATGTCGAAGCACACTTCACTCCGCACACGCCCAATTTGCGCCGTGCCGGTTTGGTATGTATGCTCGACTCTACGCTCTCAACGCTCAACTATTACGCTTGTGGTCCGTGGGAAAACTATTGCGACCGCAAAGACGGTGTTCTCGTAGGCCGTTACACAGCGAATGTGGCCGATATGCCCGAACGCTATGTAAAGCCCCAGAGCACCGGCAACCGCGAAGAACTCCGCGAATTGGTACTCACCGACAAGTCGGGTTTTGGTGTGAAAATCGAAACTGAAGGCCGTGTAAACTTCTCAGCTTTGAAATTCACCGACAAGGACTTGATGAACAGCAACCACATGTGGGAACTCACTCCCCGTCCTTACACCGTACTCCACCTCGATGCGTGGATGCGTGGCGTAGGCAACGCTTCGTGCGGTCAGGATGTCGACACTCTCCCCATTTACCGTGTTCCTGAAAAACCCATGACTTACAAGTTGCGCATTTCATTGAAATAACCTGATTCAAAACCTTTTAAAAGGCCATTGTCCACACAACGTGACAATGGTCTTTTTATATATATACATATCAAGGTTTCTGACCTAGTCAATACCCAACTATGCAGTTTTGGTTAAAGTGGAGGCTTGAAATGCATTATCACAAAAATCCCGGTAGCAAAATTAAAGGTTTGCCACCGGGATTTAGTCATAATAAGGAATTAAGCCGGAATCGTTTGCCGATTCATGCTATTTACTTCTTGTCACACTGCTTTTTGCAAGGAGTTCCACACTGTTTTTTGCAAGGAGTACCATATTGTTTTTTGCAGTCTTGTTTCTTGCAATCTTGTTTTTTGCAATCCTTGTTTTTAGCAGGACAATCCTTGCACTTTCCCTGACCATTTTTACAGTCCTTTTTGCAGTCCTTTTGGTAAGGACATTCAGTGCATTGCTTTTTGTTGCAACGTTTTACGGGCGTTTGTGCACTTACCGAGAGGGTAAACAGAGCCATGAGGGCCATAGTCATAACCTTTTTCATAAGCGTAGGTTTTTGGGTGAATATGTTCATTTTGTGAAGCACCCGAATGTTGAGTGCCGATTCTTTAGTAAAGAAAGTCAATAGCGCAAGCACTCCGATGCCGGGTGCAAGCACAGTTTCAATGCTTCAAGGCAGCAGTTACTGTTGGTTCAGAGCCTGTTCGATGTCGCCGATGATATCGTCGATATCCTCAATGCCCACACTCAATCGAATCAAGTCAGGCGCAATGCCAGCAGCCTTCAGCTGTTCGTCGGTGAGTTGGCGATGCGTGTGGCTGGCAGGATGAAGCACACACGAACGTGCATCAGCCACATGCGTCACAATGGCAATCATTTTGAGGCTATCCATAAAGCGGATGGCCTCTTCGCGCGAGCCTTTCAAACCAAAAGCAATCACACCGCAAATACCGTTGGGCAAGTACTTTTGCGCCAAGGCATGGTATTTATTGCCCTCAAGTCCGGCATAGTTCACCCAAGCCACTCGCGGATCGTTCTGCAAGAATTCAGCCACCCGCTGTGCATTTTCGCAATGTCGCTTCATGCGCAGGTGCAGCGTTTCGAGTCCCAAATTCAGCAGAAAAGCATTTTCGGGGCTTTGAATGCTGCCAAGGTCACGCATCAGCTGTGCCGTAGCCTTCGTGATGTAGGCCATGTTGCCGAAGTTCTCGGCATAAGTCAGTCCGTGGTAACTCTCGTCGGGTGTACACAAGCCAGGGAATTTATCGGCATGTTCCATCCAGTTGAATCGTCCGCTATCCACGATGCAGCCACCCACAGCCGTAGCATGTCCATCCATGTATTTGGTGGTAGAATGCGTTACGATGTCAGCCCCCCATTCAAAGGGACGGCAGTTAATAGGCGTAGCAAAGGTATTGTCAACGATGAGAGGCACCCCATGCTTATGGGCCAAGTTCGCAAAACGCTCAATGTCGAAAATGTCACCGCCAGGGTTTGAAATCGTTTCGCCAAACACACACTTCGTGTTCGGTCGGAAAGCCTTTTCGATTTCTTCGTCCGTAGCATCAGGGTTAACAAAGGTACACTCAATGCCCATTTTTTTCATTGTCACCCCAAAAAGGTTGAAGGTACCTCCGTAAATGTTGCACGACGAAATAAAGTGGTCACCCGCCTCACAAAGGTTGAACACCGCATAAAAGCTAGCCGCCTGTCCGCTCGAAGTGAGCATAGCAGCCACACCCCCTTCGAGTGCCGCAATTTTAGCAGCCACAGCATCGTTGGTGGGGTTTTGCAAGCGCGTGTAAAAGTAACCCGAATCTTTCAGGTCGAAAAGGCGAGCCATTTGGTCGCTATTGTCGTATTTAAAGGTAGTACTTTGGTAAATAGGCAGTACGCGGGGCTCACCCTTTTTGGGCTGCCAGCCGCCCTGCACGCAGAGTGTGGATGTTTTCATATCAATTTAATTTATTTTTGGGTTGATGAGTAGGTTGTGAGCCGTAATCAGAAATTTTAGTATGTAAATCAATAATTCTCCGCCCTTATTTGTATTGCCCCGTCAGCGGTGCGCTGAGGCGCGGCATAAAGCGGTGCAGCACCCTATATGTCGCGGCGCAAATCATGGTGGCCAGCAAGGCACAGCCAACAAAGGCCACTCCCTGAAGCAACATGCCGGAACCCGCCACACTGCGCGCAACAACCGCAGTGAGTGGCAGCAACACGATGGTATGGGCAGCGTAAATAAAGAAACTGCTGTGGGCAAGCCAAGCACTGGGAGTATGTGTCGAAGCAAAAATGTGGGCAGCATGAATAGCCAACGTCATGCCCGAAAGCACGTAGATTGACTGCGCCACCTGATTAACTGTGGAGTGCCCCATGCCAAACCAAGTGAGCACAATGGCACATAAAGGAGTCAGTACGGCAGCCGGAATCAGCCACGGGCGGGTGAAACTGACCACATCACGTCGGGTGATGCTGAACCAGGCTCCCAAACTGAAATACCAAATGCCCATGAACGAAATGCCGCCAGGGTTTGGCCACAAGCCCGTGTAGTACACAGCACCCAGCACAAGGAGTTTCCACCAGCCGCCACGTCTAAGCAAACCATAGACAAGGGGCGATAGCAGCACGATGAGCATGAGGTCGCGCATGAACCACAGCGGCTGTTGAATGGGTGCCGTGCTTGCCCCGACGGTAAAGCCCCACACATTGGTGAATGGTGCAGCCAGTTCGCGACAATTCCACCATAGTTCGGGCGAAAACGGATAAGCCAGTGCATGGCCGCTCAGTTTGCTTTGCAGGGCATAGAGGCCAAAGGCTATGAGGTTCCATAGCAAATAAGGCACGGCCAGCGTAAGCATGCGTCGGCGTACTTTGCCGACATAGCAGTCAAGGCTGAACGCACTTACCTTGTAAAAGAACAAATAACCCGACAACGCAAAGAACAGAGGCACGGCAAAGGTAGGCAGTATGCCCGATAAAAAGGAAGCCAAAGTCGGTGCGCTACCCGTTTCGATGAGTTGCCACTGGGCATTGTGCGTATGGATAAATACCACGAGCAGGGCCAGCGGAAACCGTAAGGCTGTGATGTAGTGAGTATTGCTCATGAATGTATTGGCAGGTGATTGAATCAAATAGCTTCAAACGGTAAACAGGGATGCAAATGGCATGAATCCATGCAAGCGTTGCCTGCTGCAGCCCCACCCATTGCGTTCAAGCATATTGACATATTGTTTTTAAATGGCAAATCTACAATTTTTTTGGCAGATATGGCCTTGTTTTGTCAAACAAATTTAGGTTAAAGCACCACAGCCTACCTTTGTCGTACCCCTGTGCTTTGCGTTCTCGAGTTATTTGTTCTGTTATTTTTCGGCTTCTGACAAATGATTTTCACAATCTGTTTCAGATATGATTTGCCAGTTTCAATGAAGATACTTACCTTTGTAGAATTAGGCGATAAGTAGGTGTTCAAAATTATTTTTACATTTGAATTGCGTTATTGTGCCGTAGTTGTTTGTTCTGT
>ERZ779924.373-NODE-373-length-22927-cov-3.58198_pt1 | contig 22927 bp, 26 predicted proteins | sample MGYA00511955_ERZ779924 | MGnify/ENA primary metagenome ERZ779924 (study PRJEB29588, sample SAMEA1969417) | human gut metagenome | biome: human gut; feature: human-associated habitat; material: faeces | place: Denmark | collected 2008/2010 ... | reverse complement strand
CTGACAAAATCTTATATTCAATAGGTCGAGTAAATGAAGACGGAATAAAAAGGCGAATACTTAATTCTTTATATAATACCGAACATTCATTAAACATAAGTTGAAATGGATAAAAATTTTGATTTTTACACCAAACAATAGATTTTTCTAAACGTTCAATATACCCTTCTAATAAATAAATTTTATCAATTATACCTTCTCCCCGATAAAAAGTGTTACTATCAAAGTCATTTGATATATCGTTAATTAAAAAACTAACAGCTTTCCGATAAGGATAGAAATTTCTTATACCTGTTTCAATTTGCAAATTATCTATTTCCTTCATATCCAAAACAAATTCTTCAAACTTATATTGAGATTGTTGGATCTTATACGACAATCGGCAATTATATAGATAATTTTTAGTAGTGTTTAAAGCATGCCTATCAAAATCTTTATACAAAACCTTCTTATATAATCTATCATACAGTTTATTGAAATAGACTAATAAATTATTAATCTGGTTAAGTGTACCCCCATCTTTTTGATAATATTTCATCAACATTACAATTTCAGAGATACGTATTTTTTTTACAAGACACTTATTCTGCCATTCACAAACATCTATACCTTCATCATTTTGTCCATGCAAGAATATAAATCTTTTATACAAATTACTCAATGTATCGATTTCAATATCCTCATCTTTAATAGAATAAGATTTAAAGTTAAAACAATATTCTGATTTTCCAGAAACATGTAACATTTTTTTTAACAGAAAAGAACATTTATCGAATAAAGCCTTATATACAAGGCCGACATCACCACTATTATACTTTTGCAATTCCTTTTTCAAATCCTCACGCAGAAGAATTAAGTCCGAAATACTATTTTTAGCAAAAGAAAGCATATGATCCATCTTACACAAAGGAATGATAAATCTTACAAATCCAGTAAGCAAACGATTATCTATTAAATTCCCCGTCACAGAAAAAACATTAAAGATATAATCATGATCTGAATTATCTATTTTATCTGAAACTAATGACCACAAACTATTATAATGCGTTAAACAAATTCTAATTTCTTTATCTATAGTTTCATATTCTTTGTATAATTTATCCTTCAACTCATTCTGAACAGATGATGTAGGAGAGGCATATTCATGAGCGGTTAATTCTTTTAATTCTTTTGCTATTCGAGACATATTTTCATTATGAATATATTCTCCAGACAATGCTGATTTACTTAATAATACAAATATTAAATTAACAAAATTATTTATATTAGAAAAACCACTTCTAAATGAGGATATAGACTCTTTTGAATCAATCCAACTTAGTTTATCAATCCAATCTACTGGAAAATAATCCAAATAGTTCTGCTTACATTCTTCCAAATAGTTCATTGCACTTTTTTATTAACGAAAGTACTTAGAATCATTTCTAATACTACTGACACTCATTAGCTCACTCCTTTTTCCTAAAATTTGAGCAATATCTAATGCTATTTGCCAAGATTCCCACTTATGAGTGATTTCAACCAAATCAAAAGAGTTGTAAAGAACTATACTTTCATTTTTATCTCTTAGAACTTTGATAGACAAATCAATTCGTACCCTCAATTCCGCAGGGATTTGTGCAAAAATATTATCATCTGGATTTTTAATAATAGTTATACGTTCCTTAAAATCAAACATGGATGTTTCCGACATAACCATTGCATTATAGATATCACTCTCTACAGGTCCATGTTGCATAGCATAGAATTTATCAAATATATCTAAAAGACCATCATTGTCTTGTGTTGCATCAACCGCTGAAACTAAAAACAACAACTTCAATGATTTTAATCGTGTAAACGAACTTATAGGATTCGTGTCAGATGATAATTCTTTGTACCATAGAAGCAATGAATATATCATATACTCAAAACATAATATTTTTTGTTTGACATTTATCATTACCCTAATTTGATTTGTTGATAAAAAGTATATTACTTAGGATCCATCTGTTTCCATATCTTTTTCGTAGACAAAAATACAAAAAAGTTTATTGTCATCAAACAATGACTCTATTTAATTAGAAATATGTTTAATAACATGCATACAACTTAAGTAGTTCAAACAAGTCAATATTTTTACAATATTATTAGTTACCATATTTTATAGAATCCTCCTATGCCTACGTAAGGCGACAGCCCAGATCGCCCGATTCCATATCCTCCAATGAGTCCCAATCCCCACTTACGTTCCGGAGCCTTTTTCGTTATGTAAGCAGTCTTAGGAAACACCTCTATGCTATCCAAGGCAGCGTTATATCCACTTATCCAAGCATGATAATTCTCCGTCAAGTATTCCTTCTGGTTGATTGGGACAGGCACAACGATCGGCTCTCTCACTGTATCTCCCTCAAGTGTGATGTAGACAGGAAATATCTCCGGTACAGTCTGAATTACTGTTTCGTAGACAGGATAAGGGATACTATCTCGAATAGTGTCATGCAGGATCAACGTGTCGTTTTTTCCAACAAGTACACCTCCTGCCCTATTCGAGTGCCGGCCGGCCAGGAAGCAAAGAAGGCAGAGAGCTAAAACAACTATGATATGCCAAGCTTTCATGACTGTACAATTATCGGTTTCAAAAATGATTTATATTCTTCCCTGACATCGAAACAAGGACATAACTTGATCCATTCGAACGGTTCCACAATGCCATTATCATTCAGGTCTCGGGACGTATCCCGATGGCCGAGAAGTTCTGCAATCTCATATTCTCTCGTTAACTTGTTAATTAGGTCGTCCATTGCCGTCTTTTGCACCGGAGTCCGGGTATCAGCCGGTTTTCCGGAAGTGTCCAGTCCACCAATATAGCAAATCCCGACGCTATGATCATTGTAACCGATACAATGAGCCCCAGCTATCGTGAGTGGCCGACCGGCTTCTATGGTTCCGTCCAAGTCGATTACATAGTTATAACCAATTTGGCTGAAACCGCGTGCACGGTGCATACGATCAATATCCTTAGCTTTGATATCCTGTTCGGCACGTGTGGCCGAACAATGGATAATGATTGAATCTATCTTTTTCATTTTTATCCTCCTATTATTAATACCCATTCTGCGGTTCACGATCACCGCATTTCTTTCTCTCACACCTTTTCATAGCAAGTTCAAGCTTGACATCCGAATAGCTCTCTTTCAAAGTAAAAAGCTCATCCTGTACCTGTCGAAGCCTTCCGGTTTGTTCTACAAAACGTTCTTCTTTTTCTGATAGCTGTTTTTGCAGGAACTCGTTATACTCACGTAAAGCCTTGAACTCCTCCACATCGGCATGGGCGTCCTCGATACGGGCGTTTGTCTTCCGGTTCGTATAGAAGCTAATCCCCCATTTTATCGCCTCGAATCCTCCTAACGTCCCGATTATTGTTAGTATATCGGTTAATTCTACATTCACTTTACACCTCCTTCCGTTTTTATTTGATCATCTTTGTTACGAGTTTTTTCATTGCCATAAGGCAGTGTTTGTTATTTCTCCGCCTCCGGTCTGTGATAGATGGGAGGCGGATTTTTATATTATTCGCCCGGTTGCTCCTCTTTTAGCGGTTCATCCAAAATTTTGACATACGTCGGCATCGTGAACTCAGAGAACATGCCGTTGCGATCTATGAAGTCAACACGTTGTTTGAGGTATTGAAGTTCTTCATCAGTCAAAGCTATATCTGTTGTTTCCGTTATGGCCGCTGCATCAGTAAATCCGATGTTGATTTGACCACTCCCCATATCCTTGATAACGATACGCTTCTGATCAACCTCCGAGATCGCTATCTTACTGTCTATCGATACTTTCAGTTCCATGTTTTTTCTCGTGTCAAACTGTGGTAACACGGTGTTGAGTATTAATACTCTGTCTTTCAATGTTAAATTCATCATCTTATTCTATATATAATAAACCTGTTGCACTATCCCATTTTACATTATATTTTGTTCCAGATGTATCTAAATCATTAATCTGGGTTAACGTTGGTAAGAAACTTGCTTTTACACAAGTCCTAAATACCCATGAGGCATCAGATTTAAAATGTCTGACAAAAAAACTTATTTCCCGATAAGCCGTTGCATCAGGATTGTATTTCATTACAATAAATTTTCCGATATTACCTAAAATACCTTGATAAGTTCTTTGAATTTCCATACCTTGAGCTTCTCTTGCTGCAAACAGATTAACATAGTTATTATTCCACGATTTGTCGGTTAAATAAATGCTTGAAAAATTAGATGTGCCTCCATTGAGACTTATAGCATTTAACATTCTAACATTAACATCTCCACTTTGGTCAACTCTAAAATCTGCACTTTCTGGAACTAAACCTCCAGCCCAAAATCTTATAGAACTATTAGATGTGCCATATCCTGTAATCCCAGCTTGTCCATTTCTTAGTAAAATGGCATCATTTGCTGTAATAGTCCCATTTGAAATCACGTTACCTGAGCTATCAACGCTAAATGTCGGATCAGTGGGTGGTTGCCCTTTCGCCCCGGCTGTTCCTCCCGACCAAATACGGATTGTACCAGACGCCGACATTCCACCTGTGCTTCCAAAAGCGATCGCACCCGTAGTTATGAGTCCGCCATTGATCTCCGTTATTGTATTGTCATACTTTGAGGCAAGAACCCATTTAGAACCGCTATATCTATAGATATTCTCCCCATCCACCCATAAGTCATTTGTCCGCATACCCGATGTTGGAGCCGTCGTTTGATAAAATACCCTTGCCTTGTTATTTGCAGTCAATTGGGCGTTGTTGGCTGCATTTGACGCATTCTCTGCATCTGTCAGGGCATCATTTACCCCATCATACAACGGTTGAAGGTTAGGACGGTCGGAAATGTTATTATAACCGGATGTTCCGGATTTGAATATCACAGGTCCGGTTATAGTCCCATTCACCAGATCAATCACCAATCGGGCTAACTTGTCCTTTATCAATCCTGTCGTGATCGTCTGGCCGGCAATCTCAGTGTATCCATAATTCGGAAGCCAAGAGCGTACGCCATCCTCCGGAGTATTGAGCACCCCTACCCAGAAATGATAGAACCCTGTTTCATCCTTTAACTTTATCTGCCGTTCACTGACATATATTGAGCCATTTGTTCCTTCTTTTGGACATTTGGCATAAACATAATAGGCAAGCGAATTATTCAGCCGGAAAGAAGCCGCCGGAATAGCCCATTCGCGGATTTCCTCGCTAACGGTAAAGTGTACTAACTTTCCTGTCGTATTCTTGAAATAGTTGGCATCATTGTCCGCATTCGGAATAAACTTCATTCCTATAAGCTCCATCTGCTGGGAATTGGTACCGACGATAAGTTGCGCCGTATGCACGGCCAACGGCTTGATAAGTTCGGTAAAATAATCCCCTTCCGGGTCAAACATCATGCCCAAAGTTTCCATCACGTCCCGCCATGAACGTTTCGTATGTTCCCGAACCGGCTTAACCGCATCCTCAATCTCTTCCGGCACTTTATTCACATCATCCACCAGATCCTTAAAACCATTCGATTCAAGGAAATCGGACAAGGTAAGTTCATACCGGTATGAAGGTGTACCGTCTTTCTCGATATACCTTTTTATTTTGGTAACACGAATCTCTCGATCGATATCCAACTGTTCGGAATATACGCCAACCATCTGACCACAGGCGATAAAGATGTTTTGCAAACGAAAAACAATTTCATCACATTTTCCTCGTAACTGGATGCGTTTCTCGCACTTGCCATCCAACCATGCTTGCGCCTCTTCCTGTAGCTGTAATGAAGCGTTATCCCTGTAGCTTTGCGGCATTTTCAGGCCGGTAAGGATAAACTTGTCACCGACAGAAAAATTAATGTCACCGGGGACTTTCAAGGCGTTTTCCTGGTCATTCTGCTTTAGTTTGAACTGTTTCAAGTCATTGTCCCAACTGTCTTCAACGATTGCAAGGTCATAGCCGGCCAAGCCGCCATCCTGGAATGTAACGATCACTTCCACCCCGTCCAACAGACAATCGGTAAGATTAAAATCCATACCGGAAGCTCTCAGAGTGTAATCGTCGATCTTTTCTGTTACGGCAAACTCTCCTTTCGGAAAGATATGGTCGAATTGCATGGACTTTTCTATCCGGCCGTACTTCTCTACATTCTTTTCGATAGAAAGCAGACCATCAGGCAGAAGAAGATAATCAGTGCCATAATCAGGACCGAGATTCTTGTCTGAACCGTATGGATAAAGAACCGTTACTGGTGGCGTATCATCAACAGCGGACACTTCCAGTTCGGTAAAACCCATTCCTTCGCCCTGTGCCAAGACAAGGCCGTTGCTTGAATACTCCCTCCTGCCGATATTTATTGTCTGGCCGGATATCCAGTATTCCGTATCCAATTCTTTAATGAGTTCGTCAAGTACCGTCCCGACTTTCTTATCTTTGAAAGAAAGGGTAATCATCCGGGATTCGATACAGGATCCGGCCACCCAACCAGATCCTGTACGGTTCATGTTTTTGACAAATAGGGTTAGCCAGTCACGGGCGGTACCGGTGTAATAGTCGAAGTTCTTTTTCCGCTCCGGTGTACCATGAAGGAAAAACTCTGCATCCAAAAGGTCATACCGACTTGAATAGAACTGAACGGTATATTCCCAACCAAGAGATGTCTCCCTTTTCGTCACCTTCTCGTTATGCCGGACCTTGTATTTTGTCCCTTCAAAGTCTATATAGTCATTGATCTGAAGCTCTACCACATTACGGGAAAGAAAATTCAGGATAAGAGTGTCCTCTCCCATGATCTCTTCGACCGTATAACTGTTATCTTTCAGATAGACATCACAGACTACCGTATTTCCGCGCTTTATTTCCATACTGCTAAATAACCTACTTATTTTTAGGCAATAAAAAACACGACAACCGGATATATGACATTTTACCGGTTGTCGTGTTTTAATATATAAGGTAGATGTTCTGTTTATGGTAGATTTCTAAAGCGCAAGTCCACACGCGCCAAAAGTCGTAGACAACGCTGCAATCTCACACCAGAACATCGGCTTCGTTGATACAAAGTCCTGCCATATATTACCACTCAACCGTTTACTCATGCCTATTACCGTGTAAACGATAAAAGCCAGCCACACCGGAATAAGAACCCACCAGAAAGACGTGCAGCCAACCCATAGCTGAGAAGAAAGCAACGTCAATGCCGCCGATCCACAATGAATGCGGTTTATCCAAGTGTCTTTGAAATCAGGAGCCAAACCGACACCAATCAAACCGATACAGGCTACGATCGCCAGCAACCGCATAGTAAAGGTTGTACTCATTTCCCAAATGACCGGGAATAGGAACATAGCCGTCAGTGCCATGCTTGCTCCAAAGATCAATTTATGATCAAGAGTATAATACGTCGCACTAATTGAGTACGGTACACCTTTTGCCTTTATACAAACTGCTGCCGTATAAACTGCTATAACCAAAAAAGAAATAATTAATAATAACATGATTTTCAAACTTTAATGTTTAACTTTGTTTCCGGAGACCCTCGGTCCCCTAATTTTCTTTTTTTTACAGCCTCCAATCTGTGATAGCCTGGAGGCTGTTTTATTATTCTTTCGCCACCGAACATTTTATATCTCCATTTGTTTTAAAAGAAAATACCCAACCTGGGGTTGGCGATTATCAATAATTTTTTCTGAATATACATTTGCTGTCTTTCTGCTGTGACAGCCCAAAGACAGTGTCACTAATTTATTAATACGGCCTTGCAGGCGGAGTGAAGTTTGATGTCCAACGGGCAATATTACTGATGCGAAACTCGTCAATCATACCGTTCAGATACAATCCATAATCTCGATATTTTCCGATCATTAAAGAACTATAGTACCCTGAAACCATCGTTGATGTGAAACCAGACGCATACACTCCATTTACATACACTTTCCAATATCGAGATTGTGACCTGACGATCGCAAGATGAACCCACTGATCCCGTGGCATCGTAAAATAGCATATTGCATCCCCTCGGGTTCCACCATACTGCAATCCAAAGAAAATGCGTCCGTCAGATTCCTCCATTATATCAAAGCTATAATTTCCACCACCATTGCCTTTTGACATTATACCGTTTCTCACACCACTTTTCAGTTTAATCCAAAAATCGACGGTATAGTTTGGATATAGGGACTCGTTTATGGCATTCGTTCCACTTATCTTTACATACCCGTTTCCTGAAAACGAAACGCAATTCTTGAATTTTCCCACTACATAGGACATATTACTACCAACATAAGGCTTGCCTGAGGCTTCATCTTTCAATGATCCATCAAAATGTAGCAACAGCAAAGTATTCTTGTCTACTTTCTTCCGTCCCATCATCGATCTTATCATACCAACCTCCTTTCCGCCGAAAGTCGGTCAAGATACTTGAGTTAAGAGGTGTTTACCCCCCCATTAACATTTGTAAACAATTATTTCTCATGACTTTATCTCCTATTTTTTAGTCGTTAATATCTTGTTTCATCTTTTTCAACGGCAGATCATTCTTCGTAAGCCCAATAGCGGATCAGGACAGTGCCATCACCGCCGTTACCGTAAGTACCACAACCGCCACCACCGTAACCGCCACTTTTTCTATTGCCATTTCCAGTTCCGCATCCTTTGTCGTAATCGGATTCTCCACCCATGCCCCCATTTATATTTCTGTCTGAACCACCACCTCCGGCATTTCGTTTCCCAGTAGGTTCGCCAAAATCGCGGGTTGTATGCCTTTGACCCTTTCCTCCGCCATATAGGGAACCAGCTGGATAGAGAGAGCCATTTTCATTGCGGCTGCCGATTCCGTTAGATCCATCAGAACCCGCTTTAGCCGTATCTGAATCATCTCCTGCTCCGCCACTTCCGCCGTTGCCACCAGTATATGCTCCGGCATTACTTCCGCCTGGATAACCATTACCCGCACCATTTCCGCCATTAGCTCTATAACTTGAATTTAAGAATTGAGAGTATCCACCGTTGGGGGCAACTTCAGAATACCCTCCAATTCCTCCTTTCCCAACTGTTATCGGAATTGACTGACCCGGTGCAACAGAGATAGCATCACCGTCTCTCCATCCGGATGTATCTTTTTTGAAGGTTTTAGTATAGCCGCCACCTCCACCGCTTCCATTATGTCCTGCACCCCCTCCTCCGACAAGAAACACATCAACCTCCCTACATCCTTTAGGTACGATCCAGGTATAATTCCCGGCAGGATAGAACCTCTTGGTGAACAACTGCAACTTCTTCCGTCCCATCATCGACCGTCTCATCTACGCCCTCCTTTCTTACGATAAGAGGTCGTAACTTCTTTATTTAGAGAGCATTTTACCCCCCCCCGTTTAACTTTTAATAACATAACCTGTTTCATTGCTTTACCTCCTGTACAATTGTGGGCAAGTCTTTCAAGTCGTTCTGATAACCTGTAACGGTTGTCAGAATGCAGAGATAGATCACACCGTATTGTTCATAATATTTGTCTTTCTCGAATGCCATACCCTGCACGTATGGAATAGGATCATCAAGCGTGCCTGCGTGCTCAGCTTCAACGATCTTATACAGTGAAGCAGTTTCTATGCCCGGTTTCCAGTCGGCTTGCAGCTTGTGCTTTTGTATCACTTCAAACAAAGTGTCGCTTTCTCCTTCCACTACTCGAAGCCGGAAGCCTATTTCAACTTCCTTGCCAAACTCTGCATCTTTCTCACCCCAAATGGGGAATAAGACCTGCATCTCCAACGCTTGGCTGGCTGTGAGAGACACGCTGTTCATCATCGCACGGGCAAAGGTCACTGCCTGCGCTTCCGGGGATTTAGCGATTGCCTTATCTGCTTTAGTTTGCAAGGCTGCCGTTGTTGTATGGATCATTTCAGGATAGCCTTTCACCACGATAGCTTCGACCTCCTCGGCTGTTTGGGCGGCATCGATACGGGATAGCAAGCCGTCTGTCACCTTGGCGCACTGCTCCGAATAGTCCGCTATTTCGTCAAGAGCAACCGTTAAGATATTCGAGGCGTAAAGATGACCGCCTACTTCGACTTCTTCCTGCCGGCCACACTTGTCTTTCAGACGAAGCGTATCACCGGCATAGGCATCCTGTTCGTCGATGTAGTAATGATGGATGTCTTTGTCGTAGATTTCCTGCCGTTTGGCATCACGGGCACGCCAGAGCAGTTCTTCCGGTGTCGGCTGTGGTTCCGGTGTCAGTGCCATATACCAACACTCGAGCGGTGATGCCTCCGGATAGTCGTTATGATACTGTTCCTGCTCTTCACTAAGCAGGAGATAAGCGCCATCTTCGTAATTTTCGATATTGTCGCCAACAAGATAGGAATCAGGCAATTCTTGTTCCAATTCCAAAAACTGAATGTTTTTTTGAATATACAGCATATTGTCTTATTTATATTTCATGTAACGAAGTATTATGATACCGGAACCGCCTGCGCCAGAATAGCATCCTCCTGAGACATTGGAACCACTTATATAAAAAGAACCTCCTCCTGAGCCCGTATTGGGTTCTCCATTAGTAGGTCTTCTCGAAATATCTCCGACATAACCGATACCACCGCCACCTGGTGCTGATCCGGAACTATATTCTCCACCACCTCCACCACCTCCGGCGTACAATTTATTATTGAACGGGCATCTGGTAGTACTCCCTTGACCGATTCCAGGCATATCACCTGCTCCATTAGAACCATCACTTCCACCAATATATCCTGCCGTCTTTTCTGCAGGTCTTCCACTACCACCACCTGATCCCCCATCGCCCCCTCTTCCGGAATATCGACCTCCATTTCCGCCAAGAGCTTTTATTGAATTAGATTTAAACCAGGACTCTGACCCTGGAAGACCATTCTTCTGATCATCGTAAGCAGACATCGAAACTACACGATCTCCCCCTTTCCCTATTGAATAGCTAACAACACTTTCTGGAGTAACAGGCACATCAAGATATGTTTTAACATACCCCGATCCGCCCCCTCCACCACCTCTTTCAGGGCCTGACGATGCACCAGAGCCACCGCCACCAACAATGAATACATCAACAAATTTACAACCAGCTGGCACCATCCATGTACCGGATGATTTTAACTCTTCCACAACTTCTACCAATTCTCTCTTTCCCATCATCACCCTTCTCTTCATCTCTCACCTCCTTTCATTATACTCTCACGACAATTATCCCATGTTCTTTTTTCAGCGATACCCCTGTGGCTTTACCAGCTGGCAGTTCAACGCTTGTTTCCTCCGATTGCCAGCCCGAACCGTTTGGGATCGGTTGGTTAATCGTTGATCCGGTGTTGTTCTTAATGGACAGATAAAACTCCTGCATCTCAGGAACGCTTCCTATATTCGCAAAGTTGATCGCCTGCACAGATGTACTCGAATAGGTAAAACGCAAGTTATACGGTGATGAAGGAAGAGCCGCCAGAGACTCGACATCGACATACTCTTTCAACCTCAAAGAGTCCGATACCTTCGTTTTCTCTTCATTGCTGTAATTATTGTCGGTATGGACATAAGCAGCGTCCTTGACCGTATGGTCGTCATTCTGTAACTGGGATAGCCTTGTCGGAATCGCCTGCTGGACGTTTGTGATGCTCTGGTTCAGCCCGGCAATGATCCCTTGCAACGTCTGTGTGTCCTCTACGTTGGCAAGAAAAGCGATGATCTCGTTAAATGACTCGATGGCACTCGATGCGTCACCCGAAACGAGCGTGTTGACCTGCTGCTGCAAGGCTGTCAGCGCGTTCCTGATTTCCGTGTCGTCGTAGCTTTCCCCGTCCTGTCCTTCGGCTACCACACCCGTATCCTCTTCGCCTATTTTCCAATGCTTGGTTTCCGGATCGATCGAAGGAACCGGGGCATCGTTTCCCCGAAGGTTCGGGGTGTCAAACTTACCTTCAGCCGTCGTGATCGTCAGGATATAGGTCGTGGCATCATTCGTTTTAACTGTGACCTTAACCTCCTGCATGACGGCCGGCAACTGGGCAAACGTATGAACGCCATCAGCCAGCTTCATGTTGAATTTACCGTTTTCCAAACGTTCAAATAACCAGACTGATGTAGGGTAGACGGTTGCGTTATCGGCCCATTCAGCCGTCGTCAGTTCGATCTGTTGATAAATAAATGCACCTTTCTTACTCATTGCTTAAATATCCTTGTTTTATCGTTCGTACTGATTCATTGTAATAATTGGCTCCTGTCAGATAAACATTACCGGGCAAGGCTGTACCGCTGCCGGATTCCTGCCACGAGGCTTTTCCCCCGGCAAGATCATAAAGCCGGTAGAACACATATTCTCCATCTTCCGCTACACGCACTTCATCGCCGATACGAAAGTAGATGGTTGTACCGTCGGTATTGACATAGCTCAATGTATTTTCGTCCGGGATAGCCTCCAACGTCGGGATCTCCGGTTTGTTCTTGATGTAGTTCTTATTGACAGGATCGGTAACGTTCCAGTCGGGTTGCAGTCCACTGATGACTCCTTCGGCGGCTTCGGCTGCACGATTGGCGCGGTCGGCGGCTGTGTTGGCCTTGCCGGTTGCGACTATGGCATCTTCCTTTGCTGTATTAGCAGCCAAAGCAGCCGTATCCGCCAGTCCTGCCTTTTCATTGGCCAGAGTAGCGGCAACATTGGCTGTATTTGCCGCCTTGTCTGCATTTTCTTTTGCCGTGTTTGCGGCCAAAGCTGCATCCGTCGCCGATTTTGTAGCAGTCTCGGCAGAAGCTATGGTATCATCCGCACGCTCTACAGCCGCATTAGCATTTTCGGCGGCAGTTGTAGCCGAGGATGCTGCTTCATTCGCTTTATCTGTTGCGGTATTGGCATTTAATGTTGCCGTGTCAGCTTTTCCTGCGGCATCATTGGCCTTTCCTGCGGCTATATTGGCTTCAACAGTTGCTTTATCTGCTTCTTCCTTTGCCATATTGGCTGAAGCTGCTGCGGTATCGGCATTCTCGGCTGCGGTATTGGCTATACCGGCTTTTTCCTCCGCCAATGCAGCGGCAGCAACAGCCAATTTGGTCGCTGCATCAGCATCTCCGGCAGATTGAGTTGCTTGACCAGCTGCGGCATTTGCTAAAGCTGCGGCATCATTTGCAGCCTTGGTTGCCGCCTCTGCGCTCACTTTTGCGGTGTTTACATTCGATATAGCAGTATTAGCTTCCTCCTTAATTTGGGACATCTGTTCACGAACCTCTTTTGCCGCATCCGTTGCCGGCTTCATAAGTTCGGCCTTATCAGTCTCTGTCAGATCAGAAAAATGCAGTTTCAATTGATCCACTTCTGCTGGTGTCAGATCGGAAAACTTCATTTTCAATTCTTCACGGTCGAAAATATCCACGTATGCACTATCCGGCTCACCTTCGTATTTCATTTGAAGCGTACCGTTCAACTTTCGAAAAACCGGCTTCTCTCCTTTCGGCCCACGAATTTTCTCAATTTCCAACAGATTCTGCCAAGCACCATTAGCTCCTTGTTTCCAAAGGATGTATTTATCGTTTATCCCTAAAAACGCACTAAGGCCGGGATCGCCCTGTTTACCTTTCATTGCAGAGGGCAAAGCACGCTTAGGTCTCCCACCCTGAATGATCAGGATCATATCATTATCGGTTATTGTTCCAGCTGCCGGAAGCAAATTAGCCCTGATTATTTCAAATTCTTCTGCCATATTAATTGAAAACTATTATTCTACCTTGCTCATCTGCCAATAACCCCAAATCCGGATCTTTCAGCACACGGTAACGAACATCACCGCCGGCATCTATCCAACTCACTACGGGAGCAACAACAGAAATAGTGAATCTTGCCCCTATCCGGTTCTCCTGCCAGACTTCCACAGAAAAGGACGGGCAATCCGTATAGTACACCTGAATGATACCATCCAACGTCTTAATATATAATTCCTGATTTCCTACACCGGATATCTGGCTAAAGAATGCCCGATAGTTATTCAGAAACTCTTCCACACTGCCGGCCAACATCCAAAGGGACAGTTTTATTTCCCGATGCAGGGTTTTGATTGTCGAAAGGTCTACCGTACGGCCATCGGTGAACGGCGCCTTAACCGCAGGATATTTCAAGATGTCCTCCTGGTTATCGTCCGATCCTATACCGAAGTCTGCAAAGTCTATCCCATTAATCGCATACTGCCCGCGAAGCCCGATACCACCGGCCGGAGTTGCCGGATAAATGGCATGATTGTCCTCGACAAAAGAAAGTTCAAACACAGATACGTTCTCCCCTGCATTAAATGGCACAGGCTGTTCGTGAGAAGAGCCGACATTGAATCGTAAGCGGTTGGTCATACCGGCAATAAGATTGAATTCCCGATAGCCCGGTGCGGACAGATCAGCAACAAACTTTCTATACCCGGACCAGAACTGCTCAAGCGTTTCTGCCTTCATGAGGAATTTCAACTTGACGGTCTTAGGTTCGAACTCCACAACCGAGAGATCGGGATCGATTCCGTCGGCTTCCGCCCAGTTGTTATATTTGACTGCCTTACGTTTGGGGTATTTCAGAAGATCATCAAAAGAACCTTCCAATAATTTACACCCCCATTCAGTATATACGTCTTTTCCATCTATTGTCATAATACACGTGCTGTATGGTCTTTATGAGTTATTACCTTACCGCCAGCGTTCTTTACGAACACCACGGCATAGTTACTCGCATGGATCTCGGCTTCCGCCCCGTGCATCAGGATCACGTTGTAGCGGCCGATCGTATCAAAATGAAGGATTGCCTTGGAACCGGCCAAGAATACCTTCACCGGATTCGTCAGTTTCACGTCCGTCTCGATATAGATTCCCATGCTTTCGGCCTTCTTGCCCCGGAACTCTCGTAATTGTTCCATAGACGGGAAATTATTCTTCGTGCAGAACTCCGTACCCTGCGGTGTCAGCAGAAGGCGCATAAGCTCTTCTTTGTTTTCCGTGCCATGCAACAACCGGCAGGCACCTAACCGGTTTGCTATCTCAAAAAACTCTTTATCCATAATGCTACATTTTTACTTTTACGTTAATAGTACCTTCCAAGGCATCAACCGTGCCTCTAGTGTTTTCCGATATCTTACCGGCAACCTCTTTAATCTCTCTCGTATTCTCGGCGATCCGATCGGTATTCTTTTCCACTTTATCTGATAGTTCGCGGATGGCCTTCACATCTTCCCAACCTCTGGATTGCATATCATAGATCAGCTTCATTTGTTCCCGGATCGGTTGCATACTGCCGCGGATGTCTTCCAACAGGACACGGACGGCCCCGGTCTGACCGGCCAACAAGTTTATGCTTTCTTGAGAGGCTTTGGCATACGCGCCTTTCAGGGTATTTTCGGATATATCTTCTTCTTTCTCTGGCTCTTCCACCTTATCTTTCATCAGGCTATCAGCCCAACCGAACTGCCTGTCAATCTCTTTTTGCAGTTCTTCCGCCATATTATAGATATAATCCTGTTCCCAGCCGGAAAGGACATTGTCGGCATAGAACTCTTTCAGCTTGTCACGGATCTTCTCCATCGCACCGGAAGATTCCGTTGCTGCCTTGATGGATTCAGTGACCATCTGCCGCATCATCTTTTTGACAGTATCCTTTGCCGATTCTGCCCGGTCTTCACCGGCAGCCCACGCCTCGGCTTGTGCGCTTGCGAAATTGTCAATGGCGGATTTCAAGTCTTCCCCGAAGATGGCATCTTTAGCCTTCTCCTTGTTTTCTGCTATGGCTTCATTAATCTCGTCAATCTGGTTTTGCCATTCCTTTATCCTATCCTTATCGGTTTTCTTTTTATCCTGTTCTTCACGGATTTGTTGCTGGATTAAAACTTTCTGTTGTTCCAAAAGTGTGTTCTGCTGATCGATCAATTGGGAAGCATCATTCGAATAAGCCTTCTGAATGGATTTATCCAGTTTTTCGTATGATTTATCCAATGCGGCGATCTGATCCTGTAACCGCTGGATACGTTTCTCGTTCTTCTTGTCATGGATCCTGGCGATGGCACCGGCCAAAGATGTAACGACGCCAATGGCAGCACCGGCAGACGCACCGAGTGGACCGAACATGGAACCGGCTTTCGCACCGTTCATTGCAGAACTTACAGTGTCCATAGCCACACTGAAACCTTCAGCTATCCCACCGAATACACCACCAAACGAATCTCCGAGCTTCGAAAACGTGTCAGAGAGGAACTGTCCGGTCTGCATAATTTCACTCATGCCCTCTTCTATTTCTGCCAAACCCTCTTTTAACTTCTTGGCATCATTTTCTGAGGCAAATACTTTTTTTAGGCCATTTGAAACTTTATTAAAAGAGGTTTCCATTTGGTCGGCTTCACGGCGGACATTGGCTATTTCATCCTTGATGGCCTTCAACTGATCCGGTGACTTGCGAAGCACATCAAACTGTTCTTTGGTAATACCGAATGAATTATCAGATGAATATTCCCCTCTTTCAAGAAAAGACAAGAATTTTTCTGCTTCATCCGCAATGGCACGAATAGAGGTGATATTCTTTTTACTCATATCATCAAACAGCCGGGTGATAATGGAGGTACTCTTTTGGGCTTCATTATCCACGTCCGCCAGCTCTTTCTTCATACCTTCTGCAAGGGAAAGCCGTTCACCTTCCGTTGTGGCCTTTGCTATCTTCTCATTATAAAGCTCCGTGATAGCCTGGCGCTTTTCCAAATATGAACCATATTCTTTCAGGTATTCGTTCATGGCGCGTTTCTCTTCCTCCAGTTGTTCCTTATTCACATTGGAGGTCGATTGCTCTCGTTTAACGTATGAATTGACCAAAGCGGTATGAATCTCGACCGTCTGTTCTTTGCTCAGTTTGCCGCCTTGCGCGTCTTTCCATTCTTTCTCCTTGGCGAGTATGGCTGCGATCTCATTGTCATAGTCGAGGTTTATCTGGGCGATCTTCTTATCGGAACCTTCCTTCATCAAGTCAATCTCAGATTGCTGGTTTTGACGACGAAGAGCCAAAAATTCATCTTGTATCTTTTGTTGAAGTTTCTTACGTAGCTTCAATGCTTTTTCATCTTCACTTACAACTGTTTTTGTTTCTGTCGTCGATACCGCTTCTTCTACATTCTCATTTAAACCCTTAATTCTGGAAATAAAAGGAGCATATTGTTTTTCTATCATAGAAACGGCTTGATCCGTATTGAAAACGCTCTTCACGTAATCTTCCATTGAAGAAGCGAAGTCGTTCCCCAATTTTACTTTGCCGGTATATTTGCGCTGAATATTGAAATAAGCCTGCTGCCATGCTTTTTCCCAAGTTGAACCGGCTTTCTGGAATTCATCGGTCGTTTGCTTGATTTCATCCACAATAGAATCTACCAGCCCGACATTCTTAACCCTACTTGTTAAGGATTTACGAATCTCGGATACTGCCGAAACCTGTTCTTTCAGACCGGAAGTAACAATCTCATCCGTTGCTGAATTTTTAATCTTCAATGCGATCTGCTCTTTTATGGAAGCATTGATTATTGAATAGGCCTCGTTTATCTCTTCCAGACTGCTCTTTTCTGTCAATAGTTTCGGAAGATATTGACCATACTGATCGTTTACTGCTTTTATCATCTTCTTCCGTTCTTCAGTTCCGGAGTTCGTATGTCTCAATGCTTCAAACAAGCTGCTTAGAGAACGTTCCTCTTTGGCTGCTTCTACAGTAAATTCATTAAACGTCTTGTTCAGTTTCTCTTGTTGTTTCTGAGCATTTGTCTGATAAGTCCAAAGTTTATACATCGCTACGCCCAACGCTGCAATAGCAGCCGCCATAATGGCATATGGATTCTTTAACATCGCTGCAGTTTGGGCATTGAATGCTTTTGTAAGCATATTTGTAACTGTCGTATGCTGTATTGTTGCCAAACGACTCAAAGCAAGTGATTTTACATATAGATTATGTACTGTTGCCGTCCCTGCTACAGCGACTTTATAGGTTCCCCAAGCTACAGCCGAAACCTCCAACAAAGATTTCAATGTCATAAGCGAACGTTCTAAATCTCCGCTTTCAAAAGCCTCATTAAATAACTTTGCTATCTCTGAAACTTCTTGCAATATGGCTTCTCCCATCGGACGCAAAGCCGCTTGGATGTTATTCGACAGAAGCGTCATTTGATTGCCGGCTTCATCCGCCATCTTCTCAAACGCGGCTTCCGTAGCCCCTAAAGAGTTCTGTAACTCTCCGAGATCACTTGCTGCCGACCTTGCATTCTTTCCGGTCAAAGCCAATGTTGCAGCCAATCCTTCATCCGTACCGAGCATTTCCTTCATCTTAGAAGCGGAACCGCCAGCCTTCTCGTTAATCAACTGCAATGCTTCTTGGAAAGTACGTCCTTGGAAAGCAGCATCTCCAAGTTCTCCGGCAGTACCCTGGATAGCAGCCCGGATTTGAGTCATTGCCTGCGCTGTCGGCGTTCCTTGTTTGGTCAATGAAGCGACTGCGCCCAACACTTGATCAATACTGATCCCGTATGCGGCCGCAATAGGCGCAACCTGGGCTATGGAGGCTCCTAATTCGCCAAATGTAGTCTTACCCAATCGGACAGTTGTAAAAAGCTGATCCGAGACTGTACCGGCCTCCTCTGCTGACATCTTATAAGCATTCAGGATCGTTGTAACAGCATCGGCTGCCGTCTCGGTTTCTGTAAGCCCTCCCACGGCTGCTTTAGCCGAAACTTCTAGAATCTTCATACCATCTGCCCCATCATGACCGGCAGAAACGATACTATAGAGTGCTTTGGCGGCCTCCGGAGCCTTGATCGGTATCTCTTGGGTTATGGACATAACCTGGTTCATAAAACCGGTCATATCATCCGTCACCTGTGTGGAAATGGTCGCCACTTCCAGCATGTTCTTCCGGAACTCTTTTTCAAAGTCATATGAGCTTTTTGCAGCCTGTGCAAAAGCAGTTGCCGCACTGATACCAATGCCACCGAATACGTCAAAAGAGGTAATCTCACTTGCCAGAGTCTTGATAATTCCCATAGCCTCGCGTTTCCCTTCGTATAAACCGGAGTTGTCGATACCAGTAGCCATAAATAAGGCTCCATCCCTATTTTTGATTCCCATAATCCGTTTATGGTAAAATATAAACTAAAAGCATTTGTATTCAGGAATCTTTTGTATATTTGCTGTATGAGTCCAACGGTTTTTTATAAAAATGGAATGCGTTTCTTTTTCTTCTCTTTAGAAGAAAACAGAATGCATATACATATCAGACAGGCAGAAAAAAAGGCTAAAATTTGGATAGAACCTTCTATTTCTTTGGCTGAGAATAAAGGTTTTTCTTCAACTGAAATTTCAAACATACTAAAGGAGGTACAAAAACATGAGCGTATTATTAGAGAAAAATGGAACAACCACCGCGGAAGTAACAATGATTAATGCACGCGGTATCCTCCTTTTCGTAGGAGGAAAGGAATATTATCTATCGTATGACAGATATCCTTGGTTTAGAAATGCAAAAGTTTCGGATGTATTGGATGTAACCATGCCGGATGAAGAATCGTTGCGTTGGGATGCAATCGATGTGGATCTTGAGATTGACAGCATAATTCATCCGGAACGTTACCCGATATCTTTTTAACGAACAAAGCCCTGCTAACTTCACAGTCCGCAGGGCTTTCTTACTACCAAACAAATCAAAATTTATCACTATGACAAAACCTTTTCTCTACTTTCAATGTAATATATAGTTATGCAGATAAAACTTTCTTTATCCGTTTCACATGGCCTGTATCGAAGTCAACCATTTCAACCCATTCTCCATCTTCCTCTTTAATTGACGTATCTTCCGAATGAAAATCTTTAACCCTTCGACTCATCAAATAACCACGTTCACGAAGCATGCCGACCAACAAAACAAAGCTGCTATCCAATATTTGTTCATGAGAATAGCCGAAAGCCTCGTTGCAGGTCACTAAGAACATGAAGCTGCTTTGAGGGCCTTCTTCTTCCATGTCTCGCTGTTTTTCTGAAGGGCTATTATCTCCACTTCGCTTAACGGGCTCACAGCTTCCAGCGCTATGATAGTACGAGAAAAAGGGTTACAGCCTATCCGGTACAAGACGGCATTCAGAAGGATATAGATATCCTCCCATGTACAGTTGTCTTTCAGAACTTCCCGGAACCAGGCCGGCATATCACCTTTCTTATTATGAATGCCAAGGCATACGATTTCAAAAATAAGTTCGTCATATTTGGCTATCAGTTCGGCGACTTGATTGGAAAATCCTTTATTCTTATCAGCAATCAAAACATCTCTATCCTCTTTATCGATATAAAGCAAAAGAGGCTTTATTCTAAACCAGGTGCGGACAGTGATCGGAGTTATGGCGATACTATCCCCTACCGTCTTTCCTTCCGGTAATGATTCAAGCCGGGTAAATTCAAACGGAATGGTTACCGGCTGACAAGAAACGGATTCACTTTCTAACTGAAGTACTTGTTTTACACTCATATTTTCGATTAAAATATAAAAGCCCCGGATAGTTCCGAGGCTTTCGATAACCTAAACAACAGTCCTTAATTATTTTGCTGCTTGTACGGCTTCTGTTTCTGCGCTTGTCTTCTCTCCGGAATACAAACCGTTTGCCGTAAACTTGACAAGGATTTTATCGCCTTCATTTTCCGGCTGGATCATATAACTGTCACCAATAGCCCCCTCAATATCTTGGGCTTCTCCCTGGCCATCCACTTTACGTTGCCATTGGAAATCACCAGTCGCTTCCGCTGGTGTCAAGGTGGCCATAAGCGTTTCACCAACTTTGGGTGTACCGGTGATTACAACTGCCGTTACCGGAGTAAGGGTTACATTCATCACCGCCCGACCGAACGAAGATCGTTGCTGCCCTGCAGAGGTAATTGCTGCCAAACGGGTACATTTAACTAGCAAAAGGTCTGTTTGTTCTGAAGACGGAGCCTGACTCAAGCGGGCACTGACTTTACAAATGGCAAATGTATATTCCGTATACTTACCTTTGTACGGTGTTGTCTGTATCTTGAACGATTTGCGGATATTTGGAATATCAATCGGAGCATTCCACTTACCACCACTTACAGAACCACCACAAAACGCGAGCATCTCCTGAGCTGTCGGCGACGGGATAGCAAATTCAAAACTATCCGGGTCGCCAGCCTTATCGAATGACTCCCAAGGATCTTTCATCCCTTCCGCACGAAAATCGACAGAGGTCGCTTCATTGAAATTGAAAGCAACTGAGCCTTCATGAACGATCGGACACTGTGTATAAATAGAGGCCGGAACACCATCACCGGGGTCACCATATCCTAAGAAGGATACGCCTACCGCCAAACTTCTTTCATTAGCCATATTCTTAATCTATTTCTGTTATTACTTCAAATCTTATATTTGTACAATCGAAGCCTTCTTTTGCTTCGCCAAGAGGTTCGGACCATACGATCCGAGATTTCCAATACATGCCGAAAGGAGGTGTGATATTTCGTAGTGCAGACTTAACTTTTCGTGTCACTCCTTTCATTAGCTGTCGATCAGGCCTGCCTTTCGCTTGATTCTTCACAAATACGTTGATATTAACTGAACCTTTATTCACAACCTCTGTTTCATTTAACGTGAGCATCCGGATTGTGATATGATTCTTTGTCTCACCATCACCAGAGCGATCTTTGTACAGAATAAAGCTCGTACTGACCGGTTCAACCGCATCATACACGATATCTACTATATCAAACTGATCAGCCATATCAATATCCTTTCTCCGCTAGTTTGTTGAATAATATCCGACTCTGTTTCTTAATCCATTCTTCGGTATGGTCGGAAGCACCGGATACCACATCCAAATTATAGATCCCCTCTACATAGACAGCGTATGGCATAGCTGCGACACCGATCAACCCCCATCCATCCGAATAAGATTTAGCCAGTTCGGAAACTAGCCGTTTCGCTTCCCGGATACCGGTCTGTTTATCGGTTCCTTCTGCAGACTGTTGGTAATCCTCTGTCAGTATATCGCCATCCTTGACAATCACATAACCTATAGAACTGCGGAGATTGCCGGTTTGGTCTTGATAACTCTTTTTTTTGCGAGCAATCTTCACGAACTCTTCCCCGGCACGTTGCAATAATTTGTATATCCGCTCTTCCGCCCGATCCACATAATAATCGAACCAGCGTTCCACTTCTCTATCGCTCCACATCGGAGTCAAACCACCTTTCCTTGCCATCGCTATACATAAATTACAGAGTGAGTCTGAAACGGCTCCCAACAGATAATATCCACATCGAGAGCGATACTATCAATCCGGATATGCTTCGCATTTTCCACAGGACGGGCCTTTGTCGAGAACTCACCGTGTACGATAAATTCCTTCCCATCGACATTCCGCTTCAATTGCTGTCCGCTATTGGATGGAAAGTATTGCCCTGTAACCTCTATTTCCGTCGGTTCTCCGGCAACCCATTCCCCTTTTACCAATTGTCCGGATTGGATTGTTACTATCGCTTTATGTGAATACCGTCTTACCATCTGTTTTGCGCCCTTCCTTTTGGAACTTCAATCTTATTCCCGATCAGTTCTGCTTTCTCCGGTTCCCCACCTTCCCTATACAGCCGTTTTGCCGTAGCGTCATACCAGGAACGAGGATAAGTGATAGAGAGTTTGTTTTCTGTGAAGTCCGGTAGACCACCGACCATTGAATACAGGTCGGCAGCCACCAGCTTTTGTTTTTGGATATCGATCGTCTTACTATCTTCTGTACCTTCAAAACCGCGTCCCGGCAAAACGACGTTATCCAAAAAATCTTCACAATCCGCGAGACCGGGATAAGCTAGTATTGTATCTCGAATCGTCTTAGCCATGATTGTTATTCTCCGTTTTCAGTATCCTGAATCGT